>Ga0209395_1005530_pt1 | contig 14215 bp, 12 predicted proteins | sample GOMGulsemesocosm_3_FD_184635 | JGI IMG/M metagenome (GOLD analysis project Ga0209395, IMG submission 184635) | Methane-oxidizing microbial communities from mesocosms in the Gulf of Mexico - GOM9D Gulf of Mexico (SPAdes) (version 2) | ecosystem: Environmental > Aquatic > Marine > Cold seeps... | reverse complement strand
ATTTGCGGAAGATACGATGTGTATATTAAGTTACGATCGCAGCTTTTTCCGACCTCTTTTAAACTAAACGTATAACAAGGCGCTTAAACGGAAAAATTACAGTTGGCTAGCGCTCGTGCCTCGCACATTTTAGCCTAACTGCATTTTTCCACTTAGCTTGGCGTTATACGTTAATCACATTCACATGGAGTAGTACACTTGGTCACTTGTTATCTCAATTATGTAATCGATCCCTATAAAGCTAAAGAATTTGAACATTACGCTAAGCTTTGGATTCCTCTAGTAAATAAATTTGGTGGAACTCATCACGGATATTTTCTTCCTTCAGAGGGCGCAAACAACAAAGCCTTAGCCTTATTTTCTTTTCCTAGCTTGGCTGAATACGAGGAATACCGAGTTAAATCACTTGCGGATGAAGAATGTATCAGTGCATTTAAATACGCGGAAGATACAATGTGTATTTTAAGTTACGACCGCAGTTTCTTTCGTCCTCTTTTCGGGTAAACGTATAACAAGTTACTCAAAAGGACAAACAGCTGGCTGTGCTCGTTCCTCGCTATTATAGCCAGCTATTTTTAGCCGCTTAGCAAAGCGTTAGCTGCAAAGCGTATATTGATTATTCTGCGAGATATTAATGACTTTAGGAATGTGTAACTGTGGTGAAGTAGTCTTTGAAATCACCAGTAAAATAACAGACGTCTATTTTTGTCATTGCTCCATTTGCCGCAGTAATACAGGATCAAATGGCATTGCTGTGGTAGTAACTGGCAACGAAAATTTTCGCTGGGTTAAAGGTGAGAAATATATTAAAACGTGGGTTAAATCTAACCATGATTGGCAAACTAGCTTTTGTACTAATTGTGGTTCTAGTTTACCTGGGAAAAATGATGACTCTCGGATGTACATCCCTGCTGGTTTACTGCCCAACGAAAATGAAGATTTAAAAATCACTCACCATATTTGGGTAGGTTCAAAAGCTAGCTGGGACGAAATTGGTGAACATGGTATTCAACACCTAGAAGCTTTTAGTCGTTAATCTGAAATATGCAGCTAACAAGCTGTTAAACAAGGACAATAGATACAGTTGGCTGTGTTTCGTTCCTCAACAATTTTAGCCAACTAAATTTTGCCCATTAACGAGGGCGTTATGTTTACAATCATTTATTTAACACGGAGGTTACTATGGCGAATATAATTTCAGGTAGTTGTTGCTGTGGCGACGTAGAATTTACACTAGAAGATAATTTCAGTAATTTTTTCTTTTGTCACTGTGAACAATGTAGAAAATTAACTGGTACTGCACACGCTTCTAATTTATTCACTTCACCTGATAATATAAATTGGGTTAAAGGTGTTGAAAAAATAAAACGCTATGATCATCCAGAACGATCTTTTTCGAAAGCTTTCTGTGAAAGTTGTGCGTCTGGGTTACCGTTTATATCGCAAAGTGGTAAATCTTTAATTGTTCCTGCTGGCAGTTTAAACGGAGAGCCATCAATAAAACTAGATGCTCAAATTTTTTGCTCGGAGCAGACTGAATGGCACAAAAAAGGTTTGCAAGTAGCTAAAGTTTCAGACTTTCCAAAGCAAACATAGCAAGGAAATTAAACAAAACTAAAACAGTGGGTTACGCTTCGATACACATTATAACCCACCATTTTAGTCCGCTTATTGCGGCGTTAGCCATCAATCACATAATCCACATCTGGAGTTAAAAATGGACTTATTACAAGGCTTATTATTAATTACATCAATCCACATTTTAGCGGCGGCTTCGCCGGGGCCAGATTTTGTTTTAGTTTCCCAACAAACTTTAGCTAACGGAAAAAAAGCGGGCTTAATGTGTAGCATCGGAATAGCACTTGGCCTTTCAATTCATATTATCTACTCAGCATTTGGATTGGCTACAGTTATTGCAAATTCTTCAAGTGCACTTTGGGTAATTAAAATCTTAGGTGGGGGATATTTATTGTATTTGGGAATTAAGGGGTTGCGCTCTAGGCCAATAAATAACAAAGAGGTCGCTGATTCAAAGGTAATTAAATATTCAGCTAAAAAAAGTATAGGAATTGGCTTTCTATGTAACGCATTAAATCCAAAAGCCCCAGTATATTTTGTATCTCTTTTTACTGTAGTGCTTTCCCCTGATATGCCTATGTATCAAATTGCTATCTATGGAGTATGGATGATGGTAATTCAATTGGCTTGGTTTTCTACAGTTGTAGGGCTTTTGTCTCGTCCAGCTATAAATAATAAATTTCAGAAATGTGGTCACTGGATCGACCGTATATTGGGTGGAGCAATGATAGTTTTAGGTATTAAGGTTATAGCAACACGTACCAACTAATGGCTAACAAGTCGTTAAAGCATGACAAATTACAGCTGGCTGTTGTTCGTGCCTCACACATTTTAGCCAGCTATTATTTGCCGCTTAACGTGGCGTTAGTACTCTGGAGTTTAACTTTTAGCCTCGGATAAAGGTTTGATTTCAAACATGCAGTAAAATGACTAAGCATTGCGTATTAATAGACACTTAAAAAGGGTATAGCGAGTGAAAAAAATTATGATCGCCTTCATGGCCACACTTATAGCACTTTGTGCCAGCGCACAGAGTAAACCACTTGTTGCAGACAGCGGCTTTGCAGGGCAGGCGCTTAAAAGCTGCAAAACGGATTTACGTTACCTTAATCAGGTCATTGGTTGGCAAGTAAAGTGGCCCAGGCAGTGGCAGAGCATCATAACGGCTGGGCCAGAGACTGTAGATGAAGCAATCACAACTTGGTCTCAAGTTCCTGCAGCATTAACGCTAGCTACGGAGACACTACGCTTAGGTATAACCTCTGAAGAAACAGCACCACGCGCAGTAGTTATTCGAGTTCAGCAACAAGTTCGCGACCTTTTGTCTGACCTGATAATGGTTGATTCAAAATACACCTTTAAAAATGTTGAAAATAAAAATACGACACAATGGAACTCCCTTGTTAGAGAAAATATTGTGCCCGCAGTTTCAAAGTTTGAGAAATTCCTTCATAACGAATATTTATCTATAACCAATAAAATTCCGGGACTTTCCCAACTAAAAGGTGGGGGGGAATGTTTCTCTGATGCTGTAACGTGGTGGACTACCTTGAACCCATCTCTGAATGAAATTGAAGAGATCGGTAAACGATTTCTGAAGGAGTCACGTGCTCAATTGCTCGCAACAGGAAAGAAAGGAGATACGGTGGAGAGCATGCTTACGGATCTTCGTACTAATATAGATGATAACCGTACTAGCGCTAATGAATTACTTACCATTTCAGAAGTTGCGCTGGCTCGGGCGCACGATAAGACGTTGTTGTCATTTTCGAAACGAACTACAAAAGAAATCATAGTTCACGAAATGCCCAAATATTTACAAGCGTCAGCCCCGGCAGGGTATTACGGTCGAGCTCAAGGTAATACACCAGCCCGATATATTATCAACCCGTCACGTCCGAATGAGCGACGTCTTATGGCTGAGGTGATCGCTTTTCATGAAGGAGTACCAGGTCACCACCTTTGGTCTACATACCCTAGAAAGGAGGCGTCCACAGGTTATAATTCTGGTATTCTCGAAGGTTGGGCACTCTATTCTGAATATCTTGCAGATGAAATGGAACTTTACAGTTCAACATATGACCGGCAAGGTATGATCACAAAACATCTTTGGGCAGCGAGTCGTCTTATTGTTGAGCCAGGGCTTCATTTGCGAGGTTGGTCGCGTGAAGATGCTATTCAATTCATGGTGGAGAATACAGTAATGTCTCGTACCGAGATTGAAATTGAAGTCGACCGATATATTGCCATGCCGGGTCAATCGCTTAGTTATATCCTCGGCGCTGATTTGATTTTGTCTGAACGCAATAGTGCGCGAAATATCATGGGAAATCTTTTTGATATTTCAGAGTTTCACGATGTTATTTTGGAACCAGGCGTGCGTTCATTACCTCAAGTTCGCAAAGATATTAGAGCCTGGGTTCAGCTAACTAGGGATAATACTGAGCAAGCAGTAGACGTAAGATAGTCAATGTAGCCGATGTTAAAAAAGGCGTTTTATATTAGTGATAAACGTTTCTTTATATCAGGGCTTTGATATATTAATAAATTGCGTACTAACAAGCTAATTAATAAGGACAAAAAACAGTTGATTTTGCTCCTTCGTCGCTAATTTTAACCAACAATTTTTATCCGCTTAACGAGCGCGTTAGTTCTACTCAGGAGGAGTCATATGTCAAAAAGTCCAATCAATCTATTAAACAAATTTTCAAAGTTTTCGGAGCACTGGTCACCAAGAGTTGTAGCTGAAATGAATGATTATCAATTTAAACTAGCTAAAATTCAAAATGATTTTACTTGGCACTCTCATGAAGAAACTGATGAAGTTTTTCTTGTCATTGAGGGATCAATGAGTATCGACTTTCGCGATGGTAGAGTAGAACTTTCTGCTGGAGAAATGTATGTTGTTCCAAAAGGAGTTGAGCATAAACCTTACGCAAAAGAAGAATGCAAAATAATGTTTATTGAACCTCGAGGTGTCGTTAATACTGGCGATGCAGGTGGCGAATTAACTGCTAAAGATGATGTTTGGGTGTAAGTACAACTAACAATAGTTTAAAGCGGTACATTCAAATGAGCTTACAGAAGTTAATGACTGAATTGAAATTGAAGAAGCCAATCTAGCGCTAACTCAAGCAATAAAACAAACTCGTACCCCGACCCATTATTTTGGCGCAGGTAGTTCAGTACTCGATTATATTTTTTCTCGTGTGAATTTGATGCCAGCTATCACGACAGTCTTTATCAAGTCAGTAACTATCATACTTACGATAGACACTTAATTAACCCCATTTTTGACCGTGATGGCGAAAGTACAGACCATGGCATAGTGCTAGTTACGTCAACCTTACGGTCATAGCTTTAACTTCATCACTATTAAAAAATACAAGTGATAAAGTTAAAAGAGAACACTTTGCAATCACTTTTAGCTTGATAACTCCTTCATAGCGATTGCCGTGATCAAGTTACTAACTCGAGGTAATAAACCTCTAATTGATTGGTTTTGAGCGTGTAACGCTTCCACTAAGTTTACACAGTTATCAACTAATGAGTCACTATAAGCGAAGCCTATCAATGCCACGATTTTTACCATAGCGACCTCATCAAGCATCTTGGTACTTTCATCTTGCTGATCATAGACAATATTAACCAATTCAATAGTGCTAACGAATTTTTCCATTCGAGGGTTTAGTCTAAGTAACGCTGTTGCTCTATTGCTTGCAGCTCTATCTATAAGCTCTTTGCTAGCAACTAACTTAGGTCGAGGTTTTTTCCGAGGAGCTGAAGATTTTCTTTTGACAACTTTACGCTCTATCGATTCTCTATAACTGAACTCGCCATCGACAAACTGACCTATATTGGTCACACTTAATCGCTCGGACATGATCGCTGCAGACTTAGCAGTTTTTCGGGTAAAATCTCTGTGATCTTCAGCAAAACCATGGGTTGAAATACATTGCGCCAAATCCAGTATCAACGCATTAGCTTTGCCTTTTGAGGCACGTAAACATCGACCGATAATCTGCAAATACAACCTTAATATCTTAGTAGGTCGCGCTAAAACAACACAGTCAGTGGTTGGATCATCAAAGCCAATGGTAAGCATAGACATATTAATGATTAGCCTTACCTCGTTTGATTTGTATCGACGTATGCTTTCATCATTATCACTGGATGCACGTTGAGAATGAACCAGCTCATGGGGAACCTCGAGTAACTTAAAGGCATCAGATAGCGCCTCTACATGATTGATAGAGTTAGCAAATAGCATAACCTTGCGACCGTGAGCTAATGCATCATCAACAGTCTGCTGAGCGACTAAGGAGCAATGTTCAAGTAATATACAATCTAAACCTGAAACACTAAAATCACCTCTATACATCTTAACTGCACTGTAATCTATCTCTTGAGATAGGCTAGGTACTTTGTAAACAGGTTTAGCTAATTCACCCAATTCAATCAACTGACGAGTCGTCGTCTCTTCAATCAAGTTCATCGACTTATCAATATAAACACCTAATCTATCAATCGGTGTAGCAGTAAGCCCTATAATCAAATCAGGAGATAACTCTTCACGCATAGCAATATAAACACCGCCCATACAACCAACATGATATTCATCACGCAGCAGCACATCACATTCTATGTTTAGATGCTTTCTTCGAGCAAATGACTGCTCCATGATTAAGGTCACATCACCACCGGCTATATACTTATAGCCAGATTTAACCACACTAACGGTTAAGCCATTAATCGTGAGGGTGTTTAATAATTGAGGGATCAAGGCGGCATTACGTAGACTAATGACAACTTTTTTGTCAGCCATTGCTTGGCACAACTTAAGTATACAAATACTCTTACCTCCCCCTGTTGGGAGTGCGATAATTGAGTTTTCGCCTGCGTTAATAGCCTTACTAACACTGTTAATCTGATAATCTTTTTCTAATATCTGCATGCCATACTACTCGGGCTTGTTACTCGTTTTGTTATAGTTAGCTGTCTGTTATTGTATTCAATAGACTCGTGCATTCTACGTCTAATCTTACTCACAACAATCCTCTTTCTAAAAGACTTATATGCGGTGCGTCATAAGTATTTTCCAAAAGGGGGCATCATTATATACTTAAATGAAGACAATATGCAGAATTCAAATCATGCATTTCGTCAAAGAAGTTAATGATATTGCTTGACGTTGTCCTCTGAGCTAGTTTTGCGGAAGATTGGATAACATAGCAAAAAAATTCGCTACAGCCAAATCGTCCTCATCAGCTAAAATAACAGTAAAATTTGTTACGAAACTTTTCATCACTATAGTCGGCATTGCTTGTTAGCTTTATGCTCGCTAATCTATGAACTAACCCTTATTATAAAAATTATAAAAAACTAACACATGAACATAAAGATGAACGCTTCATTTTTGCAAAAAACATTACTCATTGGCTGCTTATTAAGTTTTATTACGCCTATTAAATTACTCGCTCAAGGCAATGCATTAGGTACATTACCACCACCAAGAAAACTCAACGAAAACCAAGCAAAGCTTGCCTCATCAAACTACCAAAAATATTGTTCGTTATGTCATGGTGAAGACAGGCAAGGCCATGTGAATGACCACGCCCCCTCTCTGCGCAGTAAAAGTTTATTTGAATCAGGTGTTCCTCACGCTATTTTAAGACCCATGTCTTATGGCAGAAAAGGCACAGCCATGGGCGGTTACCTTGATGAAGTGGGCGGACCTATGACGCTAGATGAAACATGGGACTTAACCTATTGGTTATTTGAACAAGCAGGGGTTGAACGGTTAAAACTATCAACCAAGCCTGTTCATGGTGACATTAAGCGCGGTGAGCAAGTTTATTTAGAAAATTGTACTAGCTGTCATGGTATTAAAGGTGAAGGAATAACGGCTCCGGCACTGGGGAATCAATCAGCACTTGCCCATAATACTGATGAATTTATTCGTCATGCAATACAAAATGGTCGACAAGATACACCGATGATTGCCTTTAAGGATAAATTACCTGCTGAAGATATCGACAATATTACTGCTTTTTTACGCAGTAAAGCACTAGGTTGGAAAGAAGAAAGAACCATACTTAAAGCACTGCCAAGACCTGAGCAATACGTAATAAATAAAAATGGTGAGGATCCAAATTTTACCTTACAAGATGGCATGTACGTCTCATCAAAAGATTTAAACACTGCCTTATTGGCAAAAAACAAAATGGTACTGCTCGATACTCGTGTGCCTTCTGTTTGGCAAACTGCCCATATCGAAGGCTCAATTCCTTTTCCATACTATGCTGACCTTGATGAAACCGTGGCAGGTATTCCAAAAGACGTGCAAATTATTGCTTATTGTTCTTGCCCTCGTGCCGCGGCAGATTACACCATAAAAAAATTAAGAGATCGTGGTTACACACGTACAGCCGTTTTATGGGAAGGCGTTTTTGGTTGGATGAATTTAGGTTATCCAGTAATGCGAGGGGATATTGAAGGAGTTGAAAACTAAAGAGTTTGAGAACTAAAATGTTCTGCCTTGATTAAAGAGTACTTTAATCAAGGCGTCAATAACAATAATAAGGAGCTTAATGCCGATCAAACACCTGAATCAATTTAACTCATAAATTATACGTTTGACCCCATGAGGGCTATTTTATTAAATAAATTACAGTTAGAATAACCTGAAGCTACATTCTGTAAGATATCTCTCCTTGAAGTTATTTTGTTCGTCATTAAAACTACCCTCTTTCATTAGTATTGCGCTTCTGTTTGTTGCTATGAGTAGTGCTACTGTGCAAAGTAATCACATAAATGAAACGATTCACAAAGAAAAAGTCATTTGGTTAGTAGAAGACAAAGTTGAAAATATAGATCTTTTAGCTAAAAACTCTGCCGAAACATCAACCGCATCTTATATTGAAAACTTAATAATTCAACAGTTAACACAATATAACATCAAGATAGAACGAGTGACCGCGAGCCGAACCAACAGGATCCTTAAAAGCAAGGGTAATGTCTGTACGGCCAACAGAGCAAAGACACCTGAACGCCAAGAATATTCATTATTTTCAGATCCCCAAGCCTTTTACCTAACTCATAAACTTTACCGCTTTAATCAAAAGTCCCCCTTACCTAGCCAATTACTCAATGCAGAGGGAGAAATCAAAGATCTTGCCAGCGTATTTAAGGCATTACCAACGCAGACAATAGGTATTGCTCAGGATGTCTCTTTTGGTAACTTTCTTGACCAGCAAATAAAACATATAAAACCGGCTAACATCTATTACCGCGGTGGTAGTCAAAGAGTTGTGGCTATAGCATCAATGTTATATAAAAAACGGGTTGATTTTGTACTTGCCTTACCTGTTGACATAACCCCCACAGAAACACAAACCCCCTTGTTGGAGCAATACACCATTGCAGGAGCGCCTCCATATATTATCGCTCATATTAATTGCTCAGACAGTCCCTTGGGTCAGCGTATTATTAACGATATTAATAAAGTATTAGCTAATGTCTATCAAACGAAAGACTATTACCAAGCACACAAAAAATGGTTCTCAGACAAACAACTTGCAGGTTTACAGATGTTTTTAGCTGACAAATTTTCTGAAAATAACTATATCACCCCAAATAAATAGGATTCATTGGTTTATCTAATCAATTATCAACCTAAGTTAAGCCAAGAATAATGGAGGGATTAACTTACTATTATTGTGCTGAACTTAAAACAAGTTAGTGCAATTTATACCGCCCATCGATACAAAGAACGCCCCTTTTTTATTTAACTCTTTTAACCGCTAATCCGTATTAGATCAATAAATAGAGCAAAAGCTCATTTTTTAGACGTCAAAGTGTAAAACTCTAGACTAATTGCTAAGTCTCGTGTGGCCTTTGTCATTAGCTCCCCATACTTGGTTGCGATAAAATATGGTCAACTTCAATGAAATCGTACTTTTAGTTAGTCAACAAAAGGAACAGTTATGGGCAATACTTCTGAACCCACAAATAAGCAACAAAGTGGGGATGAACTAAGTAAAGAAGAGCTTAGTTACCAGCAAAAACATAAACCAAGTTCATCGTTTAATACGCGAGAAGAATATTTAGAGCATGAACTGCAAATCATGGCACCTAAACGTTGGCGACCTAACTTACCTTTTAGAGATTACCGATTTGAGATTGAAGATACCATTCCAGCAATGGCGGCGACAATCGGAAAAATAGTCATGGTGGGTGCAATTGCCGCAACCTTTGCTGGCTCTCTAGGTCTTGATGAAGGTTTTATCTTAGAAAATGTTCGTTATGAATTACTCATTGTTTCTCTCTTTATTATTCTTTTTTCAGGCTTTTTATTACCCACCGCTAACCTAGCAGGTACGCATGGCCCTTTAATTCCGCTAATCCCTATTGTGGTTGCCGCAGGTGGTCACCCAATGGCCTTTGGCCTACTTATTGGTGTCTTTGGTTTAATTCTCGCTATTAGCAAAGGCGGAAGCATGCTGGCAAACCTCACCAGTAAAGGGGTTTGCGGTGGATTATTATTATACCTAGGGTTTGTTGGTACTATTTCGCAGGTTAAAAAACTGTTCGCTTGGGCTGAAAGCATAGGCATGAGCCACATTGCTTTTATCGTTATTTTTTGCACCATCATCTTGTATGCCCTACTTGAACATTGGCGTAAACGTTGGTTAGCAGTCCCTTTAAGTTGCTTATTAGGCGGAACACTCGCTTTTGCGCTGGGTGCTCCTTTTGAGTTTCATACCGGACCAGGTTTACCCAACATGAACCCTATGTATTGGTGGGGCGAAAACACCGGTTGGATGCTTGGTTTACCTACCGTAGAAAGTTTTATTGTGGTACTACCTTTTGCTATTTTAGCCGTGGCAATGTGGTCGCCAGACTTCTTAGGACATCAAGTATTTCAAAAGATTAGTTACCCTGAGCGCACTGAAAAAGTTCATATGAACATAGACGATACCATGACAAGTGCTTCTATTCGCCAAACGTTTGGTTCCTTTTTAGGTGGCGCTAACTTTACCTCGTCTTGGGGCACATACCTGGTGCCTGCGGCTATCGCTAAAAGGCCTATTCCTGCTGGCGCATTACTCACTGCGTTGTTTTGTATCATAGCTGCTGTATGGGGTTATCCGATGGATTTGGCTATATGGCAACCCGTGCTTTGTGTCGCCTTAATTGTTGGTGTGTTTATTCCACTACTTGAAGCTGGCATGGAGATGACCCGTGAAGGTAAAACAACACAGTCAGCGGCTATTGTAGTATTTTCTTCTGCATTGGTTAACCCAGCTTTTGGTTGGGCGTTAACTATGTTACTCGATAATCTTGGTTTAATTGGCTGTAAAGAGCGTAGCTCACAGTTAAGTAAGATGAGTCGCTGGATTATTCCGAGCATTATGTTTGTGGTATTAACAGGGGTAATGGCATTGGTAGGTTTGTTACCAGGCATTCCTGCAATAATCCCAAATTTAGGATAAAGCTAATCTGACCGTAAGATAAATAAAACACAAATAAGGGGTAGTTGCTGCTTGGTAGCTACCCCTTAGTTTTCTTTAAGAAATTAAGCCGATAATAAAAATATTAGAATAATCACCTCTTCCTCATCATGAAGATGTCTTTGCAATATTCGTTGCAAGTGAAAAACAGTATCGGTCAAGGTTTTTACCCGCTGTTTATTGATAACATCCCCTTGGTTCCGGGTAATGACCATATCCCTTATCATGGTACTCAACTCATGTAATGTTAGATCTAAAGATTTATGATCATTATCCAGTAAATCCATGCCCTTACTAAGGTGCGGCATAATTTCCCTAAACTGAGAGAAATAATAATTATCTTCGATTTAGTGATGATTATGCGCCCTATCAACTAAATATTGCGCTGCCGATAAAAGCTCTTTTAATTACTGCCAAATGAACTCAGTCTGCGAATTATTAGTAATATTGCCAATGATTATTTCAGGCAAGCCCCTGTTGCCTAAAGATCACTATGGTCTTAAATAAAGAAAGCCACTTTGGCTGTCGTTTTGTCTTTATTTTCTAGTCAACTATACTTGCTGACTCAATATACATGCGGGAAATAAGTTAATGAACAAGTCAATTTTACCATTGCTATTAGCGCTGCTATTAATAACGTCTACCGTTGTTTTTGCCAAGAATTCATCGATAACTAACCTAGTTTATTCAGAGAAAGGTTTAGCTGGAAAACAGATCATGACCAAGGTATCAGAGTCTGAATACCATGGCAGTTTGGACATACGCTGGAACAATCGGATTTTCAAAATTGATGAAAAAGTTAAGGTTAATGAAAAAGGTCGAATTTCAAGTTTTAAATCTACTGGCCTATCGCCTTTCGGTGCTCCCATTGCTGAAACTTTTAAATGGCAAGATGGCATTGCTAGCTGGGAAAGTAATAAAGAAGATGGCAAGGTTAAGTCATCAGGTGAGCGCTTTTATTTACCAGTAAATAGCGCCGTTGTTGCTGAAAACTTAATGGTACAAGCCATGTTAAAAGATATAGCTCACTCGGTAGATTTGCTGCCATCGGGTACCGCTAGATTAACAAAACTAAAAACAGTGAAACTCTCAGGTGATAACGGTAATGAGCAAGTCACTTTATATGCGATTAACGGTTTAGGATTTACCCCAGACTTTAGTTGGTATGACAGTAAAGGCAACTTTTTTGCTAAAGATCATTCTGGTTTTATGAAAGTCATTCGCCAAGGATTTACCTTGGATGATTTTGAAAAGCTAAAAATCATCCAAAACTCGGCTGAGCAGGAATACCTTGAAGATATTGCCAGTAAGTTAAGTCATTCTTATTCTACCTTGCTGATTAAAGATGCCCAAGTAGTTGATGTCATCAATTCAATTGTGCTTAAAAATACTGACGTCTTACTTGAAAATGGTCTGGTGGCTAAAGTAGCTAAAAACATTTCAGTGCCTAAAAATACGCCAATCATCAATGGGGCGGGTAAAACCTTAATACCCGGTTTATGGGATATGCACGGCCATTTAGCTAAGGATGATGGTTTGCTAAATATGGCTGCGGGGGTCACCAATGTAAGAGATGTTGGCAACAGTCATGAGAATATAATGGAGATTGAACGATTATTTAATAGCAACCAAGTTATTGGTAACCGTGTTTTTAGAGCGGGTTTCTTTGATCAAATGAGCGAGTTTTCTGCTGGTTTATCGGTGAAGTCATTAGCAGAAGCCCATGAAAAAATAGACTGGTTTGCTGATAATGGTTATATACAAATAAAACTCTATAGCTCTATCGATCCAACATGGGTTGAACCCATTGCCAAGCATGCACACCGCAGAGGCTTACGTTTAAGTGGTCATATACCGGCTTTCATGACGGCAGAGCAAGCAGTAAAAGCGGGGTATGATGAAATTCAGCATATCAACATGCTATTTTTAAACTTTTTGGCTGGTACTGAAGTTGATACCCGTAAACAGCTTAGATTCTCCTTAATCGGTGAAAAAGCAGGTGATTTAGATTTAAATAGTAAAGAATTTAATAAATTTATTCAGTTACTTGCTGATAATCAAATAGTTATTGATCCGACAGTATCAACTTTTAGAAGTTTACTGTTAAAAGAAAGAAAAACAATTGATGCCGAATTTAGTGCTGTCGCTCAACATTTACCGCCTAATGTACTGAGGCAATTAAAAGGGGCGGAAATGAACGTGACTGATGATTTAAAAGATAACTACCAAGCAGGCGCTGACGCCATGTCTACCTTGGTTAAGAAGCTCTATGACAAAGGTGTACCTATTGTGGCTGGTACCGATAATATTGCTGGTTTCACTTTGCATCGTGAACTTGAATTATATGCAGATGCCGGTATTCCTGAAATGGAGGTGCTTAAAATTGCCAGTATAAATTCCGCCAATTTAGTCGGCGCGGGTCATTATCTCGGCTCTATCACCGCAGGTAAGTCAGCTGATGTATTATTAGTTGACGGTGACCCACTTAAGGATATGTCTGCTCTAAGAAAAATATCTTTGGTGATAAAAGATAACCACTTTTATAAACCGGAAGAGTTGTATCAGGTACTTGGCGTAAAAGCCTTTACCGCGTCGAGTCGCTTACATTAATTCAATGCCTTTATGCTCTGCCCTTGATAGTTATTATTTAAGATAAAAAAACACCACGACAAGCGTGGTGTTTTATCAATGTCAGTGTGCTGCTAAGTTACGGCAGCGATTTATTTAAAATAACCTATTCAAACACCTTATCTACCGCAATCACTTCAACATTTTTAGACGGTAGCGTTAGCTTATAACTTTCAATAATCTTATCGGTCGCTAAAAGCTCCGCTGGTTTTTCGCTGTTATATTTCAGTGATGATACTTGTTCAGACAACAGGCGTTTTTGCATATCTTTACCATCGCCTGAAATAAAGACGTAATGAATATTATCCGTTTGTAAGTTGTCTTTAATAACACGGTTAACATCATCTAACGATAGTTTAGCAAAGGCTTCACGTACGTATTTTACAAACTCCTCAGTTTGATAAAACTCACTATCAAGCGCATAACCTAACTGTTGGTCTTGGCTAGCCACTAATTGCGGCGCATAGTTAGTTAAATAATTACGAGTTGCTTGAAAG
>Ga0209395_1005529_pt1 | contig 14216 bp, 10 predicted proteins | sample GOMGulsemesocosm_3_FD_184635 | JGI IMG/M metagenome (GOLD analysis project Ga0209395, IMG submission 184635) | Methane-oxidizing microbial communities from mesocosms in the Gulf of Mexico - GOM9D Gulf of Mexico (SPAdes) (version 2) | ecosystem: Environmental > Aquatic > Marine > Cold seeps... | reverse complement strand
CTTGAACGGCTTCTTTTGTCATGACGCCTTTATCCTCAATAATTTCATTCAATTGCTTTATTGATTTGTATCTATATTTGAATTCAAATCGTTGGACTCTTGATTGAAAATTGTCATTTTTAGTTTTATCTGAATTACCTAATAAATCCTTTATTAAAATTTCATTTAAATTTAAATGTATAACCAATAAAATTAAAGCTAAAACATTAAATTTTATTATAAATAATTGAAAACTGAATGTTATATAAAAAGGAGAAAGTACATAAAGCACTTTTAATAATAATAATGAAGAAAATACATATATCCATATTTTCTTTCCGCAATAAAATAGAATTAAACAAAGAATACTACCTAAAACAAAAGGTAATCTATATACAATATTGCCATCTATGATACAGGATAGAGCGGACAAACCAATCGATATAAGTACAATAATAGCCCTGTTCCAATCTAAACTATTCAATCTAGATTTAAAAACTTTTAAAGCTGACTTCTTCAAAGTACCTTACTTTTTTGAATCATTAAATAATCTAAAATCACTAAAGCACCCATAGCTTCTACAATTGGTACTGCTCTTGGCACTACACATGGATCATGACGACCTTTACCTAATAACTCAACTGTTTCACACTTAGAATTAATTGTATTTTGCTTTTGAATAATAGTAGCAACAGGTTTAAACGCTACATTGAAATAAATATCTTCTCCATTTGAAATTCCACCTTGAATTCCACCTGAATTATTGGTCTTAGTTTTCACCTGTTCACCCTTTACATAAAATTCATCATTATGCTCAGACCCCTTCATTTCAATACAATCAAAACCAGAACCTAACTCAAATCCTTTAACCGCATTTATACTAAACATAGCTTTAGCTAGTTCAGCATTCAACCTATCAAAAACTGGTTCACCTACTCCAACCGGCGTATTTTTAACTACACATGTAATCATTCCACCAATAGTATCACCATTCTTTTTAATAGATTTAATTAATGATTCCATCACTAAAGCAACAACTTGATCAGGACACCTAACTATATTATCATCCGTCAAAGACAAATCTAAATCTTGATATGATTTTCCTACAGAAATTTCACCAACTTGGGAAACATAAGCTTGTACTAATATACCTTTCTGAGATAGAATTTGTTTAGCAATTGCTCCAGCAACAACTCGTACTGCTGTTTCTCTTGCACTACTTCTTCCTCCCCCCCTATAATCTCTTACACCATATTTTTCTTGATAGGTATAATCCGCGTGAGAAGGTCTAAACACATCAATATTGTGTGAATAATCCTTAGATTTTTGATCTTTATTTTTAATTATAAATCCAATGGGTGTTCCAGTAGTTTTCCCTTCAAAAATTCCTGATTGAAATTCAACAACGTCTGCTTCTTTACGCTGAGTAACAATTGCTGACTGACCTGGTTTACGCCTAGTTAATTCCTGCTGAATTAAATCAAAATCTAATTTTATATTAGCTGGACATCCGTCAATTACACCTCCAATTGATAAACCGTGTGATTCACCAAATGATGTTAATTTAAATATACTTCCGAATGTATTACCCATTTTATAATTTTTAAAAAGAAAAAAGATTCAAGAAACAAAAACTTATCGCATGATTAATCTTGTTTCTTGAATCTAAAAGTCTTGTTTCACTAATTTTAAGCTTCAATAGTTAATTTACAATTATCTAAAATATGTCTAACTTCTTTTAACGTAGGTGCTTCAGCATAAGTTCTTAAAACAGGCTCAGTACCAGAAGGTCTAATCATTAGCCAACGGTTATCATCAAAATGATATTTAAAACCATCTAAAGTTTCGATTCCACTTACTTTATACTTACCAAACATGTTAAACTCTTTATTTTGACATTGCTTAATAATTTTTTCTTTTAGCTCATTATTGATGTGTAAATCGGCTCTTTCAAAGGCAAATTCACCAACAATCTCATAAACCTCTGCAATTAAATCATCTAACGTCTTACCAGATTTAGCCATGAATTCCCAAATAGTTAATCCCATCCAGATTCCATCTCTTTCTGGAATAAACGTTTTGATAGCAATTCCCCCACTTTCTTCACCACCTAATAAAACATCTTCATTCTCATCTGCCATGATTCCAGCAATGTATTTAAATCCAATAGGTACTTCTTGATGAACTAAACCATAATGTGCACACATAGCTTTAATTCTTGGCGTTGAAGAAAATCCAGTCACTACTTTACCTGACATTCCTTTATATTTTACCAAGTAATGGATTAATAATAAAATAATATGGTGTGAATCAACAAATTCACCTTTTGAATTATAAAACCCTATTCTATCCGCATCACCATCAGTAGCTAAAGCACAATCAATATTACCTTTTGATTTAATAAATTCTGAAAGCTCAGTTAAATTCTTGGCAATAGGTTCTGGTGCTTGACCATTAAAAGATGGATTGTATTCACAATGCAAAAAGTCCATATTTGGTAAAAGTCTTTTTAATACATTTTGACCCGCACCATACATAGCATCATAAGCTAAGTTCATTCCAGACTCCTCAATTGCTTTCAAATCAAAAGTATTCTTTACAGCATCAATGTACATTTGTTCAAAATCTACATACTGAATTAATCCATTCTTCTCAGCTTCTTTAATTGAAACTGAATCCAAATCAATTGGATTTACATCCGGAATCTCATTTTCAATTGCCGTCACATCATTTGGTAAAAGTGGTCCACCAAAATCACCTTTTAATTTATATCCATTGTATGAAGGTGGATTATGACTAGCTGTGATTACTACACCTAAAGATGCTTTCATTTCAACCGTAGCTAACGAAATCATAGGAGTTGATACAAATCCTTTATTAGTCGTAATAACTTTCACACCTTGACTTACAAATACTTTAATTGCCGTTTGTGCAAATAAATCCCCTGCAAATCTACAATCATGACCAATTGTAATACTTGGCTTACTATAATTTTGTTTTAACCACCCAGCAACAGCGATAGATACTCTTGCCACATTTTCAACTGTATATTCCTTTGCTATAATAGCTCTCCAACCGTCAGTTCCAAATTTAATTTTTGTCATTTCTATATTATTTATATGCTTTAAGTCAGATATTACTATCTGCTATTGTTATCAAATCAATTTTCTCTTTAAATCGAAATTAAAAAGAGTATAATGTATTAACTCTATTTTTTTAGTTTTGCAAGGTACACATTTCATTAATATTTTCATCAAAAAACGGTTACTATATAGTAGTTAAACTACTTTATAAGTAAAACATTTGAGAAACTACACAAATTGATAAAAAAAATCTACCTTTGCGAAAAAATTATTTGAGTGGAATTTGCCATTTTAGACATAGAAACATCAGGAGGGAAACCTAAAGACAGTAGAATTATAGAAATTGCTATCATTATTCATGATGGTAAAAATGTAATTGACACCTACGAAACATTAATCAATCCTGAAAAGAAAATTGATTGGTTTGTACAAAAACTAACAGGAATAAAAGATAAAGACGTTGTAGACTCGCCTGTTTTTTCAGACGTATCTGACAAAATCCTAAGTATTTTAAAGGATAGAATTTTTGTTGCACACAATATTAGTTTCGACTACCCTATTGTTAGAAATGAGTTTACTAGATTAGGTATTGATGTACGGTTACCACATATGTGTACTATTGAAGCATCAAAAGTACTTATTCCAAATCTTGAGTCTTATGGTTTAAAAAATCTAACCAAATATTTAGAAATAGATTTAGATAATCATCACCGTGCAATGGATGACACACTTGCAACCGCAAGAATTTTTGAACACATCTATACATTAGATAATACAAATTTTGATGAGTTCATAAAGCAAGATATCAACCCTACTCATTTACACCCCAATTTAGACTTACAATTCTATGACGATATCCCTAACAAAATTGGAGTGTATCGTTTTTTCAATGATAAAAAAGAACTAATCTATGTTGGTAAAGCAACACACCTGAAGAAGTCTGTTGAACAACATTTAAAAAATGTTACTTCAAAAAAAGGTAAAGTAATGCAAGGTCAAATTTCTCGCATTGAGTATGATTTAGTAGGAAGTATTTTAGTTTCCCAACTAAAAGAAGTTGAAACCTTAAAATATAAAGAACCTAAATTCAGTAGTTTTCAAAAAAATCAAGGTTTCCCATACGGTTTATACAACTTTATGGATGAAAAAGGGTATTTGAATTTTCAAATTACAAAAATCACCTCAGATAAACCTTTATTTACATTTAAATCTGAAAAGGAAGGAATTAAAACGCTTACAAAATGGCAAAATGAATTTGACCTGTGCCAAAAACTATGTCAATTACAAAGTACTGAAACGGAATGTAAAGCTGTTGAAAAAAATGAATGCGCAGGAGCCTGCATAGGTCTTGAAAACTCTGAATTTTACAATATTAAAGCAATAGCACTAATTAACAAATTAAACTTCAATAAAAAATCATTTATCGTTCTAGATAAAGGAAAAAACAAAAACGAATATAGCTTTATTTTTGTAAGTAAAGGAGAATGTATAGGCTACGGAAATATTTTAAAATTTCTAATTAAAAAAGATCCTAAAAGCTTTAAAAAACCGTTAATTAAACTTGAAAACAACATTAATTACGAATCTATTATTAACTTGCACTTAGAAAAAAATGACAAATTAATTCAAATTGATTTATAAACATGGCCACTAAACCAGGATATATTAAAGATAAAAATGGTTTATCACCTTGGCGCTTAAAATTGCATGAAGTAATTTACCAAGCTGATACAAAAGCTGGAAAACTATTTGATGTTATACTCTTAATTATAATTGTTTTAAGTATTACTGTTGTCATGCTAGAATCCGTTCCTAGTTTACATACAAAATACGGAGACTTTTTTGAAAAAGCAGAATGGATTTTCACTGCGCTATTTACACTTGAATATATAGCGCGCTTAATCTCAATAAAAAAACCTTTAAAATACATATTAAGTTTTTATGGTATCATTGACTTACTATCCATAATCCCAACCTACTTAGGTGTGTTTATTTCTGGAACAAGCTCGCTAATGGTTATCCGTTCTTTACGCCTAATGAGAGTCTTTAGAATATTAAAACTAGGTAGTTTTATCAAGGAGTCTCAAGTATTAGTCGATTCTTTAAAAGCTTCAAAACATAAAATATTAGTTTTTTTACTTTCTATTCTAACTATGGTAACTATTCTTGGAACGGTAATGTATTTAGTTGAAGGCGGAGAAAATGGATTTGATTCAATTCCTAGAAGTATATATTGGGCGATAGTTACTATGACAACCGTTGGTTATGGAGATATTTCTCCAATTACAACCCTGGGTCAATTCATAGCATCAATAGTTATGATTTTAGGATATGCTATAATTGCCGTACCTACTGGTATCGTTACCAATGAATTAATAAAATCTGAATCAAAAAAGATATCTACACAAGCTTGTAAATCTTGTTCACAAGAAGGACATGATACAGACGCAGACTACTGTAAATACTGCGGTGAAAAATTATGATTTTTGTCATTTAGCTGGATAAAAGAACTCCACTCGAAATACAATTAAGCACGTAACAAACTAACTACGAATAATTTAATTTTTTTTTGAATATCCTAATTAAAAGTTTTCAATACTCATTGTTAATTACTTTTACCAAATTAACACTCGATTCTTGTGATATCTAAACATAAATCTGTAAATTTGTTAGTCTATAAACAAATACGCCAGCTGGCGAATGATAAAAACAAGTTATGAGTACGTATGGACAAAAGGCTGAGAATGCCTCTTTACAATCAATTGGGTTAAATAATGTAGGTGATACATTTTGGAATTTAACACCATCAGAATTAGTAGAAGACATAGTGGTATTAGGACAAGGAGTTTTAACAGATTCGGGAGCTATAGCTATTGAAACAGGTGAATTTACAGGAAGATCACCTCAAGACAGATTTATTGTATGCGATTCTAAAACGGAAGACGCTGTTTGGTGGGGAGACATCAACAAAAAATTTGAAACTGAAAAGTACAACGCTTTATACGAACGTATGAAAGTGTATTTAGAAGATAAAGATTTATATGTACGTGACGCTTATGCGTGTGCAGATGATGAGCATAGATTAAATTTAAGAGTTGTTACTGAATTTCCTTGGTCAAACATGTTTGCTTATAACATGTTTTTAAGACCTACTGAAGAAGAAATTAAAGATTTCACACCAGAATGGCATGTTGTGTGTGCACCTGAATTTATGGCTGATGCTGAATTAGACGGAACGAGACAACACAATTTTGCAATCATTAACTTTACAGACAAAATGATTGTAATTGGTGGAACTGGATATACTGGTGAAATCAAAAAAGGAATTTTCTCAGTATTAAACTTTGTTTTACCACACGAAAGAGATGTATTATCTATGCACTGTTCGGCAAATGTTGGAAAAGATGGAGATACAGCAGTATTTTTCGGATTATCTGGTACAGGTAAAACAACTTTATCATCTGATGAAAACAGAAGATTAATTGGAGATGACGAACATGGTTGGTCTGACAGTGGTGTATTTAACTTTGAAGGAGGTTGTTACGCTAAAACAATTGATTTATCTCAAGAAAAAGAACCTCAAATTTTTGACGCTATTAAATATGGTGCAATTTTAGAGAACATTGGCTTTGAAGAAGATTCAAGAACGCCAAATTATGAGGATATTACTATCACTCAAAATACAAGAGTATCATACCCTATTCACCACATTGACAATATAATGGTACCATCTAAAGGTGGAAATCCAACAAATATTTTCTTTTTAACTGCTGATGCATTCGGTGTTTTACCTCCAATTTCAAAATTAACTGCTGGCCAAGCTATGTACCACTTCATTTCAGGATATACTGCAAAAGTAGCTGGGACTGAAGCTGGAATTACTGAACCTGTTACTGCATTTTCTGCTTGTTTTGGAGCTCCGTTTTTACCTTTACACCCTACAAAGTATGCAGAGATGTTAGGTTCTAGAATGGAAAAACATAACGTGAAAGTTTGGTTAATTAACACTGGATGGTCTGGTGGAGAATATGGTACTGGAGACAGAATCAAATTAAGATACACTAGAGCAATGATTACTGCTGCCTTAGAAGGTAAGTTAGATAATGTTGATTATACAACTCATGAAGTATTTGGATTAGCAATGCCTAATGAATGTGAAAACGTTCCTACAGAAATGTTACACCCAAAAAACACATGGGAAGACAAATCAGCTTATGATGCGAAAGCAAACCATTTAGCTAACGAGTTTGTTAAAAACTTTAAACAATTCGAAAGTAATGCAAATGCTGATATTATGGCTGCTGCACCAAAAGCGACTGCTAAAGCATAATTACATAACTGTAAAAAATATATGTAACGCCTACTATTTTATAGTAGGCGTTTTTTATATTATAGAATACCAATAATAAGCTTTCTATTTACACTCCACATTACCATTATACATTTTAAAACGTTAACTTTGCTAATCAAATAATCAACGCATGTTAGAAAAATATTTCTCAAAATTCAGAAACAATATCATTGGAATAGACCAAACTTTTGAGTCTCCATTTGGCACAAAAAAAATAGTTTATGCAGACTGGACGGCAAGTGGTCGTCTATATAGTGGTATTGAAGACACACTAAGAAATGAGATCATGCCTTTAGTTGCAAATACACATACTGAAACGACTGTAACAGGAACTGCCATGACGCAAGCCTATCATTTGGCAAAAAACATTATTAAAGATCACGTTAACGCAAATGAAAATGATGCTCTTATTTTTGCAGGATCCGGAATGACAGGTGTAATAAATAAGCTTCAAAGAATTTTAGGAATCAAATATCCGGAGAATCCGTTGCAATATTTGACAGATGATTGTTCAGTTGAATTTGATGAATCAAAATTACCTGTTGTATTCATTACTCACATGGAACACCACTCCAACCAAACATCATGGCTAGAAACAACAGTTAAGGTTGAAATTATTGGACAAACTGAAGACGGTTTAGTTGATGTTAATGATTTAAATAGATTATTAGAAAAACATAAAGATAGAACTTTAAAAATTGCCTCAATTACAGGTTGTTCAAATGTTACTGGAATTAAAACACCTTATCATGAAATAGCAAAAATTATGCATCAAAATGATGGCTTTTGTTTTGTTGATTTTGCTTGTTCCGCGCCTTATGTAAGTATAGATATGCATCCTGAAAATGAATTAGAAGCTTTAGATGTTGTATTCTTATCCCCTCATAAATTCTTGGGTGGACCTGCTACATCAGGTGTAATGGTATTGAATAAAGCACTTTATAAAAGAGAAATCCCTGACAATCCAGGAGGAGGAACAGTAACTTTTACTGATCCTTGGGGAGGTCATGGTTATATAAATGACATTGAAGCAAGAGAAGATGGTGGAACCCCTGGTTTTTTACAAGGTATTAAAACTGCTCTTGCTATAAGACTAAAAGAAGAGATGGGTGTTGAAAACATCTTAAAACGTGAAGAGGAAATTATAGAAATAGCGTTTAAACATTTTGATAAAATGGGTGAAAACGTTCACGTTTTGGCCAATCAGCATAGAGATAGATTAGGTGTATTTTCTTTCTATGTAGAAGATCTTCATTATAATTTGTTAGTTAAAGTATTAAATGATCGTTTTGGTGTACAAACTAGAGGTGGTTGTGCATGTGCTGGTACTTATGGACATATTTTATTAAATGTAAACCAAGATTTTTCTTCTCAAATTGTTTGTGAAATCCAAGCTGGAAACAACTCAGAAAAACCAGGTTGGGTACGAATGTCAATTCATCCAACTATGACAAATGTTGAAATCACATATGTGATGGAATCAATAAAAGCAGCTGTTGATAATATTTCGGAATGGGAAAAAGATTACACATACAACTCAGAAACGAATGAATTTGTTTTTAAAGGTAACTACCCTCAAGTAAATGTCAACAACTGGTTTGGGAAATAACTAAGACAATATAATAACAAAGCGAGATAACTTATTATCTCGCTTTTTTTATGCAAAAAAAATAATCATCTATTCACATTAAACCTATAGATTAAAAACTGGTCAAAGGTCACTAAGAATAAATAATTTATATTTTATTTACCGCTCGTAACCTTGATATAAATTAACTCAATTTAAAGTATTACTTTTGCTGAAAATTAATTACCCATGCTAAAAATCACATTTCTTTTAACTTCATTCATAACATTTTTAACGCTTGCCCAAAAACCTAATCAATCAGGAGAAATTTTTGGGACTATTGTAGATTCAATAACTAATGAATCATTGGCTTACGCTACTGTTATTGCTTTTAAACAACCAGAAAATGAAATGGTAAAAGGAATGGTTACAGGAAACAATGGGAACTTTTCATTATCAGACCTTCCTATTGGTAATTACTCTATAAAAGTTTCTTTTATTGGTTATAATTCAAAATCAATTGACGACATTTCATTAGCTGCTGATATTTCAACCTTTAATACAAAAAACATATCTATAAGTCCACTTGTTTTAAATGTTGTAGAAGTAATTGGAGACCAACCAATTGTCACTTACGAAATTGACAAAAAAGTTATTAATGTAGAGGACCAAATCAACACTGATGGTCAATCTGCAATTGAAATATTAGAAAATTTTCCTTCTATCACTGTTAATGCAGACGGTACAGTCTCTTTAAGAGGAAGCTCGAGTTTTACACTATTAATCGATGGTATTCCCACAGCAATGGATGCTAGTGATGCATTAGCCACTATTCCTGCTAGCACAATTAAAGAAATAGAAATTATTACCAATCCATCTGCGAAATTTGACGCGGAAGGTACAAGTGGTGTAATTAACATTATTACTAAAAAAAGTAAACTAGAAGGTATGAGTAGTTTAATCAACTTGTCAGCAGGTAGATTTGAGAACTACAATGGAGATATTGCCTTTAATATTAAAAAGAAAAAATTCATTTTTGATGTATCTGCTAACATCAACCAAAGACATCACCCTAGAGAATCAATAACGGAAAGAACTACAATTTATGACAGTGTTACAAATGTACTTAAAAGTGAAGGTATAGGAAGTTGGAAAATGGCTGGCTACGGAGCAGGAGGAGGAATATTATGGAATCCAAATAACAGCCATACAGTAAGCTTGAAAGGAAATGTAAGAACCACTTTAATGTCACCTTACAACGATAGACTTTATCAAAACTATGATAATGATAGTTTATTGGAGGAATTTTATACCAATCAACATAATAACATTGACTTTTTTAATAGCACAACTAGCTTATTCTATCAATACAATATCAAAAGAAATAAAAAGCATACCATTTCCATGAAAGCCATAGCTAACATGACTTATGTAATTCAATCTGATACTACTTTATCTTTTCTAGAAAGTGGAGATATTACAGCTGGAAATTTATATACAGAGATTGGCCCGTCTAACTCATACCGCTTTAATTTAGACTATCAATTACCTTTTAAAAAAGGAAAAAAGTTACAAATTGGTGCTCAATCACAGTTTGGAAAAAGCGGCGATATTGGAAAAAATTATACATACAATCTAACAACTGAAAAATATGATTACAATGCACTTTACAGTTCTGATGTTGAGTATGTTAGAAATGTACACGCCGCCTACTCTATGTTTTCAGGAAAATATAAGGATTTAGGATATCAATTTGGTTTAAGAACAGAATATACACATAGAGAAATCACATCCACATCTTCTGTTCAATTCAATAAAATTGATAGATTGAACTGGTTTCCTTCTGCGCATTTTTCATATAGCTTTAAAAATAAAAACCAAGTATTACTAAGCTATTCAAGACGAATTAAAAGACCAAGAAGTTACTATTTTGAGCCATTTGTAACTTGGGAAAGTCCTTACAGTGTAAGAACAGGAAATCCTAACCTTTTACCAGAATACATTGGTGCTTTTGAATTAAGTTTCATAAAGCCAATCAAGCAAAAAGGCTCATTTAGTGTAGAGGCTTATTATAGAAGTAGTGTTAACAGTATAAAACGATTAACATTTGTATACGAACCTGGTGTAATTATTAGTCAACCCTATAATATTGGTACATCTAATTCTTTTGGAACTGAATTATCATTCAGTTATAAATTGACTGATTGGTGGAAAATTAACAGTGGAGCAAACGGTTACCAATTTAATCTATATGGAAGTTTGAATGAAATAGATTATAATGTAAGCTCTATAAATTATTCAGGAAGAATAACAAACACATTTAATAAAAATGGTTGGATATTACAATTAGTATCCCGTTATAGAAGCGGATCAGTTACTGCGCAAGGAGAAAGTAAAGATTCTTTCACTCAAGATGTCTCTATAAAAAAGAGCTTTTACAAAAAACGATTTGCATTAACCTTACAAGGGCGAAATGTTTTAGGAACAGCAAGAAATGATTCATTCTCTATCACAGAAAAAGTAACCATCACAGATATTACCAGACCACTATCTCCACAGATTAGTTTAACACTATCTATTAAACTAAATAATTATAGAAAAGTACATGACAGAGGTGAGGCTATGGATGACTTTTAATAAAAAGTAAATTATACTGCACCTTCTTTAGCCTTTAAAAGCCATTGCATGACTTTGAATTTAGTTGAAACTTAACTATATTCGCTTCATACGTTTACCTATGACCATAATAATCCAGTTATTGACATAGACGAAATATACGGAACAGTTCCGTACATACTAACGTTTTCATCAATTGACAAAAAATGAAAGGAACACTTTTAATCTTAATACTAATTAGTAATACAATACAAGCTCAAACAATTAATAAAGAGATTATTCAGAGCATTAAAATTGAAAGTAAATTACTTTCTGAATCTCGAGAACTAATCATTTCACTACCAAAAGACTATTCAAGTCAAAAAAAGTATCCCGTTTCATATGTTCTTGATGGAGAGTCTTTATTTGAAGGTTATAAAGATGTTGCTGAGTACCTCTCTGAAAAGAATGTCATTCCCCAGATGATTATTGTTGGAATCATTAACAAGAGTAGAAGTCTAGATTTAACCCATGCGACCGATTCTTTAACTAATTTCCAGCCAAATGGCGGAGGTAAAAAGTTCGAATCCTTTGTTCTGGATGAACTTATTTCGTATATTGATTCAAACTATTCTACTGTCCCATATCGATTACTAATCGGACACTCAATTAGTGGGCTATTTGCTACAAAATTGCTTCTCAGTGAATGCAATAAGTTTAATTCTTTTTTAATAATGGACCCTGCATTATGGTGGGCAGAAATGGAAGTTTTAACTAGTGCTAAAACTAAAATCGTTAACTCAAAACAGCAAGACAAAAAATTATTCTTGTCAATTGCCAATAGTCTTCCAACAACAATTGAATCAGTCAATAAAGCATTAGAAGACACCACTAACGCAACTCTTGGAATTCGTTCAGTTTTTGAATTTGAAGAGATACTGAACGTTTGTGATTCAGAAAAAACTTTTTGGAAAAGCCAATATTATGAAAACGAAAGTCATGGAACGATCCCCTTAATCAGTTCTTATGATGGACTTAAATATATTTTCGATTTCTATAATAGACCTTCTTTTCAAACTTTAACAAATAATTCTCCAATAATTCTGGATGATCACTACAAGATGCTTTCTAAAAAGATGGGATATACGATTCTTCCTCCAATGTATGACTTAAGCGGACTTGCTTGGAGATGTCAAGAATTAGAAAAAAATAATGAACTAGCTTTCTTGTTTCTTGAATTGTACCTTAAATATTATCCTACTGACCCTTTGGCCTATATACAAATGGGACAGCATTATGATTTGATTGGCGAAAAAGATAAAGCACAAGAATACTATCAAAAAGGAATAGAGCGTGGGTATAAACCAAATGGAAATTAAAACTCATAACAACAAAAAAACATCATTAAAACTGATACTTGTTTAAAACATTATCCCTTATAGTTTTATTGAAACTCATACTTTATGAAATATTTTACGCTTCTGACTATATTAGTATTTTGTAACATAGCCTTATCGAAAACCAAAAACAAGTACACAATTACAATCATTGACACTAACCACAGAATTCTGGTTAATGAAACTGTAAAAGTTATATACGATTCGGATACTCTTTTAATAGAAACTAACAGTAAAGGAGAAATTACTTTAACGATTAAATACAGCTTCCCTTGTACTACAGGTTCACGACATAGAATTTTCGGAAATCCATTACGGGGTGTGAGTCCAACCTACTCAAAAGCACCTGTTACACTAATTTATAATGGAAAAGTGGGAAGTTTTACCAAAAACTGGAACACCTAATTTGACAAGCCAAAGAAACTTCAAAAAGACAAATACAACTATCAGATCAAAACAACTTACAGAATAATTTTAACATAAACTGAATTGAAATGAGTACAGCCAAACGTTACTTTATTTTTACAGTAATAATTTTCACTGGACAGGCTAACTTAGCATTTTCAGCCGCTTCATGAAACTCAGGAGTTGTTCTAATGGTATGGAATCCTTTTTTATCTACACTTTTTAAAAGCACTGATTTTCCATCTTTTTTAGACATTTTAAACATAGATGGGCATAACTCTTCACAGTAGTTACACCCAATACATTTGTCTCTTTGCAACGTAACGACTAACATTAATTTAAATTAGTTTTTACAATTTTATATAATTTATCAGAACGTCTTACTCTTTCATCAATTTTGAACGTAATATGAGCACCTTTAGCTGCTTTTTCAGATAACACTTCATCCACCATCATTTCAGTAATTGTATGTTCAACTACACCAGTTGTTGGTCCCGTTATTATAATATCATCTCCTACTGAAATATTTTGAGCTTCAATTTTAAATTCAGCTACTCCTGCTCTTGGAAAAAAATGAACACCTTTTCCAATATACATTCTTTTTTGAGTCGCTTTAGAGCCAGATGTATTATTGAATTCACCCAATACTTGTCCTAAATAGTATCCACTCCAAAAATCACGGTTATAAACTGTCGCTAAATCAGTCATCCAGCCTTTTACTTTATCTTGATTGTAACTTCCATCCACATAATCGTCAATAGCTGCTCTATATGTTTCAATTACAGTTTTAACATATTCAGGAGCTCTACCTCTACCCTCAATTTTTAATACAGTAACTC
>Ga0209395_1005527_pt1 | contig 14216 bp, 15 predicted proteins | sample GOMGulsemesocosm_3_FD_184635 | JGI IMG/M metagenome (GOLD analysis project Ga0209395, IMG submission 184635) | Methane-oxidizing microbial communities from mesocosms in the Gulf of Mexico - GOM9D Gulf of Mexico (SPAdes) (version 2) | ecosystem: Environmental > Aquatic > Marine > Cold seeps... | reverse complement strand
CATATCCTGTGACCATATGTTTAGCGCCAATGTATAAAAAAGGAACTATTGCAGAACCTTGAGTAGTCGTTAAAAACTGTGCGGTATTACTATCTACACCATGAGAAAAACTACTGCCACTAAAAAGCATAAGTAATGTAATTAAAAAAACATTCTTGTTAAATGTCATCGCTTTATCTTCAAATCTCATGCTAATAATAAGTTGAAGTATACCTTTTTTTCACAATCAAAGCGCTATTGTAGTTATGGAGTTTCCAGAGAAAATTGAAGTAGCTACCCATGCAGCCACTAAAACATAGAAAATTCTAGGTATCCATTCAGCTAATAAGTCATCTTGTAACTCTATATTTTCTTGTTTAATTTTTACTTGATGCAAAATAGTTTTAGCCAGTTTTCCACTTTTTTCACCCACTAATAATATTTGAATTGTCTCATGGTCAATTTCAGCAATATTGATCAAAGCATCAGTTAAGCTTCCTCCATTTTGAGTGGATAAAATTACTGAATTAAACTTTGTACTTAATGATGGATTGGCAATAGTTTTAACTGATTTTTCTAAAGCAATGGTCATTGGCAAACCTGCTGCTAACATTAAACCTAAACTACGAAAAAATTCATTAATCTGACGAGTGATAATCCATGGAGAAACTAAAGGTAATTTAAGTTGTAATGAATACACTAAATTCTTTAACCCCAAAAACTGAAGTTTTCCTGTTGTTAGCCAAGCGGGTAATTTAATTATCGTATAAGTAATCAAGCCTACTTTGCATAAACCACCAATACTGAGTAGCAGGTAATCAATTATAGAAATCTCATTTAAAATAAATGCAGGGAGAGGTTGAATGAATAAAGCAATGATCAATGTGATTAAAGGCAAGTAACATTTAGACTTTAGTTTTTTTAAGCGTGATACCTTTTGAGCATAATATCTAGCAAGTTGTTTATAGATAGCTAAAATATTACCGCTCTCTTCACCAGCTTGTAATAAGCTTTTATCAAATTCACTAAAAATACCTGCTTTATAACCTGAGTCTGCTATCGAATTTCCTAACTTAAGGAATCGTTGCATTTGCTGTATTTGATGGTGAGATTTTAAGTTGGTTTTCTGGAGCAACTCAACTGCTTGTAATGCTGGAAATCCGGCTTCTTCTAACCTAGAAAGCTGTAAATAGATTTCAGCTTGGATTTCTATAGAGATTGTTAATTTATAGCTTAGATTTTTTTTAGAATAGGCCATTTAGAATGAGGAGTGTTTCAAATATTGTTAGTTAACAATATTTAATAATAGTTCGTTACTCCACATATTGCTCAGCATTTATTTTAGTTTGCGCTTAAGAGACAAACTTATGATTCAACTCGACTTAGAAAAAACCAACATGTCTCTATCATTAATTGTTCTATAAATTTTGAACGTTAATTATATTCAATTTTCATCTAGGTTCATCCAAAGTAGAGACAAGGCATGCCTTGTCTCTACAGCTTCGAGCGATTAATACAAACTACAGCTTTATAAAAACAAGTAAATCTAGATTAACTCTTAACGATGACATAGCCTTTATTAATGTAAACCTTCATTATAATTATAATCACCAACAGGTCGATTAAAAGTATATTTAGCAGGCTTTATAATTAGTACATCTGCCAATAATTTAAAAGCATTATGTGGCGCTGGAATAGTTGCAATGGCTGTTAAAGGGCTTAAGCCAGCATATAAAGCGGAACCCACAATCATTCCAACAAAACTCAGAGGTCTAACTATTAAAGTATCAGCCAATACATCATAACCGTCAGCTTTTCTGGGTTCAGCTGCAAAACTATTACTTGAAATTAGAATTGTTGTAACTAAAAAAAGTAATTTAAAAAACTTCATCAATAACACCTCTTTATTTTGATATAAAAAATTAATATAACCTATTAACAATTAATTAATTGTTCCATAAGTTTTGACAGCTAATTATGTTCAATTTCCATCTAGGTTCCCCCAAAGTAGAGACAAGACAAGACAAGGCATGCCTTGTCTCTACAGCCCCCAGCGATAATATTGCTAGAACTTATGGGACTATTAATACCTATGTTGCAATTCTTTTAAAGCCTGCAGATTATCAAAAGCTTTTTTATAAAATGTGGAAGAAAGCCTTCTTGCAGTTTCTAAATAGTACTCTGCTTTTGCAAGGTCACCATTTTTCATTGCTATATAACCCACATCATTATTAGCTTTAGCAGGCGTCATTAATTTTGAGAAAATAAAAATAGCCTCATCATATTGTTTAATACGTGCTTTTAATAAGGCATAGTTAAACAATACTTTGCTGTATACAAGGTTAATTGCTAATGCTTGTTTATAATAAGCAGTCGCCTCATCATATTTTTTTAGCCTATACAAAGAATACCCAATATTATTAAGCACATCAATTTGTCTAGGCGATATTTCTAATGCTTGTTTAAAATAAGAAATGGCTTCTATATGCTTGTTTTGCAGATCATTAATTAACCCTAACCCATTTAATATTGTCCAATCTTTTTTTGCTTCATCCATACTTAAAATTTGAATAAGCTTATCTTCAGCTGGTTGATATTTATTTAGCTTAATTAATAATAAACCATATTGCTTTAAAGTTTGATAATGTTCAGGTTGTTGTTTTAGAATTAACTGATAACAAAACTCAACCAAATCATCTTTCTGCATCATTTTGTATAGCTTAATCATTTCTTGTAATAAAGAAATATTTTCAGGCTCCATCCCATAAGCCTTTATATAATAAGCTTGTGCCAAATCTATTTTATTTTCCTGTATCGCTTTTCTGGCTTTTAATCGCGCATCATCTACTGATTCAACGGCTAATAATTCTTTCTGCTCAGTCTCTTTTTTAGAGAGTAAGTCATCGTCCAGCTCCAATGGTTTTTTAGCCGTATTGCATGCTTGCAACATCAGAACTAGAAAAAATATCATTATTTTTTTAATCATAATAAAACTTAGAATTTTAATGCTTTTGTTAATGAAAGAAACACGGGGGCCATTACAATCAGTATAAAAGCAGGCATTAAACAAACAGCTAAAGGGAAAATCATTTTTGCTCCAATTTTTGCAGCTGTTTCTTCTGCCGCCTGCATTCGCCTGTCTCTTAAATCGTCAGAATAAACCCGTAAAGCTTCTGTTACACTGGTTCCAAACAACATACATTGGGTTAAAGTAGACATTAATCCACGTATATCCTTTACTCCAGTCCTTTCCGCTAATCCTTTCATCGCGGTTTTACGGTCAACCCCCGCTTGTATCTCAGCTACCACCAAACTAAACTCTTCAGCCAAAATAGGTTGGCTAAAACGCAATTCAACAGTCACTCTTTGTATAGCGGCATCCAAGCTTAATCCTGCTTCCGAACAAATAACCAGCATATCCAATGCATCAGGAAAGGCTCTTTGTATATTCTTTTGTCTATTTGCTATTTTTTTATCTAAAATAAAACTGGGTAATATAAAAGCAATAGCAAATGAAATTAACAAGCTATTAAATAACCAATCTGCCTTTGCTGCCGGAATAACAGTAATCAAAATTAAAGTTAAAAGTGGAAAACTAATCATACAAAAAATCCGTACAGCGAAATACTGCAATAAATATTTTTTAGCATGATAGCCAGCATAATTAAGTCGCTGCACTGTTCTACTGGTTAATTCTTCATCCGAAGGCAATAAAACATGGCTGTATGCCTGAATTTTTTTATTTAATTTACCCGTTCCATTCGAAGTAACATAGTTATCCTCATTATCATTTAAGAACCTTGCTCTAACAGGGTCAAACAAATTACTTACAAATAACATAATTGCAATAAGCAAAATAAAAACAACAAAGACAATAAGTCCTAGCACAACCCATTCAGCTCGTTGCTGATTACCAATGGTTGATGAAATTAAATTTAATAATAAATCCATATATTCACCTTAAACATCAATTGTAATTATTTTTCTAATCCAGAAGATAGCAATTACTTCCAGAGTACCAATAACATAAAATACCTTATAACCTCCTGGGTGCTCATAAAGTGCATCGAAATGTTCTGGGTCAATTAAATTAAACATCAGAAACATAAAAAATGGAACTGAACACAATACCCAGGCTGAAAAAATGCCTTCAGCTGAGAGTGTTTTAACCGTTCTTTGTAATTTAAAGCGATCTCTTAAAACACCAGAAATATTTAACAACACTTCAGATAAATTTCCCCCAGTTTCACGCTGAATTAAAATAGCCGTTGCCATTGCACTTAAACTCATACTAGGCACCCGTTCTATCATTAATGCAAAAGCAATACCTACTTCACGCCCATAATTAAGTTCTTCATAAGTAATCCCAAATTCTGTGCTTACTGCACCATCCATTTCGGTAGCAACAATTTTTAAAGATTGAATAAAAGGATACCCTGTTCGTAAAGTTCTAGCCATCATCTCCAAAGCTTCTGGTAATTGCTCTTCAAACTCATCAATATATTTAGTTTTTTGTTTTTTTAACCAGATAATAGGAACAACTAGACTAAAAATAGCTACAACAATCGTAGCTATTAGATGATGAAAAAATATCCAAACAAATAAACAAACCAGCAGTGTGGTCAATATATTATAAAATACATATTTATAAGCAAAGCCGCCTTTACCTGATTGCTCTAGCAGAACGCTTAATGCATTCATCAAAGGCAAAGTTTCAATTTTTTGAATAAACGGAGGCAGCTTATCTATAGCTCTGACTTTAACGATTGATTGCTGGCTAATGCCTTGCCCTGATAAAGCCTGATCAAAACGCTGTTTAAGCCGTTTACGGTCTTCTTTGCTAGAACTCATTGAAGGCATAATCAGCACTTGCGACATTAAAAATGCCGTTACAAAAACTGCCCCCACAAATAGACTTATAATTTGATCATCCATACTCCCTCCTTAACTACCTTGAGTTGAAAAAATAGTTCTGTCTATCTTACAGCCCATACTTTGTAATTTAGATAAGCATTCTGGAATAATCCCCGTTGCCATATAATGTCCTTGAACAACTCCATTTTCATCAACCCCTGTTCTATCAAATTTAAAAATCTCAGATAAGGTAATAATATCCCCCTCCATGCCAGAGACTTCCTGAATACTCATCACTCGACGACTACCATCTTCCAGTCGATTCAATTGCACAATAATATTAATGGCAGAAGCGATTTGTTTTCTAACAGCTGTCATTGGCAGTTCAAAACCCGCCATAGAAACCATATTTTCAACTCTTGCCAGAGAGTCTCTGGGTTTATTAGCATGCACCGTGGTTAAAGATCCATCATGTCCCGTATTCATCGCCTGTAACATATCAAAAGCTTCTCCACCCCTAACTTCCCCAATAACCACTCTATCTGGACGCATACGCAAACTATTTTTGACTAAATCCCTTAAAGAAACCTCACCTTTGCCTTCAATATTGGCAGGGCGAGTTTCTAGCCTGACCACATGGGGCAACTGCAACTGTAATTCTGCAGAATCTTCAATGGTTACAATACGTTCATCAGCGGGAATAAAATTAGACATAGCATTTAGCATAGTGGTTTTACCCGACCCTGTACCACCAGAAATCAATACATTTTGTTTAGCTTTAGCGACAGACTCAAGAAACAGAGCCATCTGCTCGGTTAAGGCATTTTTTTCCACTAAATCACTAAGTTTTAATTTATCTTCAGAAAAACGACGGATAGAAATTGATGCCCCATCAATCGCTAAAGGGGGGATAATGGCATTAACCCTTGAACCATCAGCTAGCCTAGCATCCACCATCGGTGATGACTCATCAATACGACGTCCAATTCTAGATACGATACGATCAATAATCTTCATTAAATGATCATTATCTTTAAATCTAACAGGGGTTAGCTCTAACTTACCAAACCGCTCAACATAAACACTGCGATAATTATTAACCAAAATATCAGATATCGTAGGTTCAGACAGTAAAGGTTCCAATGGCCCCAGACCTAAAACCTCATCTTCAATTTCTTTTACAATCTGTTGTCTGGAGCGGGCATTTAAAGGTGCTGATTGCTCTTCTATTAATTGCCTAACAACCTGGCTAATTTGCTTTCTGGCTTCCGCTTCCTCTACCCCACTAATAAGAGATAAATCTAGAATATCTAATAAATTAGAATGTATTTCATCTTTTAATTGACGTTCTAAAGTATTTAAAGCAGTTAGTTTTAACTCAGCTCTAGCTGGCTTTTCCTGTTGTTTCTGCTGTTTTGAATCAAGCTCATTTTTTTTAAATGGCTGTTTTTGATCTTGAGTAAAATTCTTTAGCCGACTTTTTAATCCCATATAGCATCACTCACAATAAACTTTAAAGCATTATTATTTTGTAACTACTCAGTATCTTTAATTTATTTTCTGGTTCTGAACCCTCTCCAATAGGAGAGGACTTTAGAGCTAAAACCTGTGTATTTTAAAAAATGCTGAAGTAATTATTATTTATAGTATATCTCATCACCTTATTTACTGAATACTGTACTCAAGTACAATATACTTCTAATTTGTGATGCAGTAGACTGTTTCCACCTGCTGAACTTGCTAATACTTTTTCTCCTTATACTATCAGCAGTTAAAAAATAACTTAGGAATTTAACATGATTAATACAATTAAAAACTTTTTAAAAAATGAAGAAGGCGCTGAAACACTAGAGTATGTTGTTATCGTAGCCATTATTATTGTCTTGGGTGCAGCAGCCTATACTACTGCATTAGGTCCTGCGATAGCCGCCGCTTTTGTGAAAATTTTAGCAGCCATTCCTTGAAAACAGGAGAAAAGGAGTCATGACTTTTTGATTCCAAAAACGCTGGGTAGTTGGTTATATTAGTGAACGGAGCTAAAACTCTATCCCGAATAGCCATACAACCATTTGTGTTCGCCTTTACTTTACGTTTTGTGTAAAGTAAAGGCGAACACAAAAATTTAGGGTGAAGGGTTTAATAAAGATGAATAAAATCAAGATCTTCCTGAAATGTGACAAAGGTGCAGAAACCTTAGAATATGTTGTTATTGTATCTATTATTCTTGTCATAGCTGCTGTTATTTATAACACCACCTTTCCTCAAGTTTTACAGAAAGCTTTCGATACCCTTAACTCTGCATAAGAATTAATGTTTTTTATAACAACTATATTTAGTTTAATATTAATGTTTATCAGTATTTATGATTGTTATCATAAAAGAATTCCAAATTATCTGTCTTTACTTATTGTATTTTTAGGTTTTACTTATAACTATTTACTATTTGATAATACAGGGCTAATAACTGCACTTTATGGTTTATTTACAGGTCTTTTTGTTTCATTAATTTTTTATCGCTTTGCTAGTTTAGGTGCTGGTGATGTCAAATTAATAAGTGCTATAGGCTGTTTTGTAGGTTACCAACTTATTTTAATAATAATTGCATACAGTTATGTTATTTCTGCTATTTTAGGTATTGTCTATATTAAATTATGGTTGCCTTGGTATCAGAATAAAAAATTAAATACTTCAAAACTGCAATCAAAAAAAACACTTTCACAACGCATTCCTATGGCACCGGGTATCAGCATAGCCACTTTTTATGTACTGTATAACTTCCCTTTATAAATGCAATAAATATGACATTAAATAATTTATCCAAGCAACCTAACAGCATAGAAAATACGGGGCTGGATGAAGAGCTAATTATAGATTTAGTGTTAAAGCATTTATATGACGGCAGTGTATTAGACCTTATTCAACTTACTGATCGTTTGAAGCTAGCTGGCAATATTTTAGAAAATATTATTTTAAAATTGCGCAAAGATGCTCGCGTTCATGTCAATAGTCCACAAGGCACTCATAGTGTCCGCTATCAGTTAACTGATTTAGGTAACTCAGATGCTGTTAATGCTCTGTCCAGAAGTGGCTATTTAGGTCCCGCACCTATTACCCTTGAACATTACAGCAATCTAGTCGAAGCACAATCGGTGTTTGACTTAACGCTCACCCAAAAAGAATTGATAGATGTCATGACCGATGTGGTTATGGACAAACAATTATATGATCAACTTGGCCCAGCCGTTCACTCAGGCCGACCCATTTTAATATATGGCCATGCTGGGACAGGCAAAACCTTTATCTGTAAACACTTGGCAAAACTGCTGGGAGATAATATTTATTTGCCCCATGCTATTTCTGTTGGCAGAGAAATTATCCAGTATTTTGATCCGCTTATTCATCAACCTATTAAAACAGAGAGCAATCAAAATTCTTTGGCCTTTACTTCAAAGACTGATCCCAGATTGTTATTATGCCACCGCCCTGTTGCTATTAGTGGCGGTGAATTAACCATGGACAGATTAGAATTAAATTATGACTCTGTTGCCAGAGTTAGCCAGGCTCCCATTCAAATGAAAGCCAATAATGGTATGTATATTATTGATGATTTAGGCCGACAAAAAATGCCGCCTATCCAGTTATTAAATCGCTGGATAGTACCCATGGAAGAACATGAGGATTATTTATCCCTATCAACAGGGCTTCAATTTCCAGTTCCTTTTAATACCGTATTAATTTTTTCTACCAACTTACACCCACTGGATTTAGCCGATGAAGCATTTTTAAGACGTTTAGGCTATAAAATTGAATTTAAACCCATTAATGAAGATAAATATAAGCAAATATGGTCTAACATTATTAATGACCGTGGCCTGATAGAAGAAAAAGGCATTCTGGATTTTTTATTCGTTTCATATAAAGAAAATAATCGTGTGCTTTTACCCTGCCACCCACGAGATCTGATCGGCTTAGCGCTAGATATGGCCGCATTTAAAAATAATAAAGGTCATTTGACTATAGAAAATATGATGCTAGCTTGGCAAACCTATTTTATAGATATAAAAACAGAGGAAGATACTAATGAATAAGCGTTTTCTGATTATGATAACCATTGCATTATTATGTGCAACGCTTGCTGCCTGGATTGCTAATCGCTGGATCCAAAACAAAGGTACAAGCCCTGACGAAGTCTCTAACCCCATTGTGGTAGCAGCTGTGGAAATTCCCTTTGGTACAAAACTGGATGAGTCTCATATCAAAATTATTCAATGGCGTAGTAGTGATTTACCTGATGGCATATTTACCAGCAACGAAGAGGTATTAGGAAAAATTGCTAAAAATATGTTCTTCCCTGGTGAAATAATCACGGCACAAAGAATTGCAGAACACCTTGAAGGTAGTGCTTTGGCTTCTTTGATTTCTATCAATTCACGTGCAATATCTATAAGAGTTAATGATGTGGTAGGGGTTGCTGGTTTTATCCAACCCGGTAATAGAGTCGATATTTTATCTACTATTATGTTGAGACAAGGTTCAAAACAAAAAGCCATTACCAAAACCCTCTTAACTAATATTAAAGTTCTAGCGGTAGATCAAGATGTTTCCCCTGATAAACAAAAACCTACCGTGGTGCGAGCTGTCACTCTTGAATTAACCCCTAAAAAAGCAGAAAAAATTGTTGCGGCAATGCAGGAAGGTAAAATTCAATTAACACTTAGAAACCCGCTAGATAATATTGAAGCAGATGAAAGAATCATCATTTTAGAACCTTCAAAAAAGAAAATAATTCGTAAAAAATATAGTCCACCTTCTATTTCAGTCATCCCTTGGGGATCTCAATCTGAAAAAAGGTGTAAAGGTAAAGTTTGTTAGCATTGGAGATTAGAGCCATGAAAAAAATAAAAAATATTTTAAACTACTTGCTCTGCTTATTAATACTAGCAAGTAGCCATAATATTCACTCAGAGCCTTATAATTTAGCGATAAAAAAACTGGATAAACAGTTTGATCGTAAATATTGGGGCTATGAAAACCCAGTTACCTCAACGGAAAAGCAGTTTACCTATTATGTACCTTTACATAAGTCACGCATTATTTCATTAAATGGCAAGGTTAAAAAAATATCTAAGGGTAACCCTAAAATTGCTAACATTCTTTTATTTCCACCTAATCAATTATTTTTACAAGGCCGAAAACTAGGCACAACCAATGTGATTGTCTGGAATGCCAGAAATAAAATAAACCATATTATTAATATCGAAGTGACTCATGATTTGGAAAGCCTTAAAGCCAAACTGTATGAACTATTACCCAATGAAGAAATTCATGTGCGCTCGGTACAAAAAAATATTGTTCTAAGTGGTGAGGTCAGTGGGCTTGATGTGATGCAAGCCTCTATTGATATAGCACAAAGTTTTTTAGGTGGTTCAGATAGTTTGAATAAAAACTCTGAAAAAACTGGATCTTCTGGAGGAGGAGTACAGGTCAATACAGGAGACAAAAAAGAGAATAAAGAAAAAAGTAAAGGCGATGTACCGCATATCATTAATCTAATGAGTGTCGGTGGTGCTCAGCAAGTTATGCTAGAAGTGACTATTGCTGAAATTGACAGAAAAATTTTTAGAGGCTTGGATGTTAATTTTAATACCTTACGCCCTAGTAGTCAGGTTGCTTTTGGTGCGCTAAATGGTGGTGGGTCTTTAAATCCATTACCCATTCCAGGTACAGCAGGTGCAATCGATGGTCCGCTTCAGTCATTTTTTGCCCCTAGCAACCATAGTGTCGATGGCGCAGGGGTATTTTTAAGTGCTATTAGTGGTAGCTTTATATTTAATCTAACGATAGATGCAGCTAAAAACCAGCAATTAGCTAAAATTTTGGCCGAACCCGTTTTAACCACCTTATCTGGACAAGAAGCAAAATTTATTTCTGGTGGAGAGTTCCCTATCCCTGTTGCTAGTGGTGGTACTAACAATACTATAACGGTGGTATTTAAAGAATTTGGTATTAGCATGAAATTTATTCCTGTGGTTCTTGATTCTGGCCGAATAAATTTAAATATGAATGTGGGTGTAAGTGAGTTATCTGAAGATGCTGCAGTATTTGCTGATACAGGACTTACCAGTACACGATTTTCTATCCCTTCATTAACTAAACGAGAAGCCAGCACCACACTAGAACTAGGCGATGGACAAACCATGAGTATTGCAGGTTTAATCAGTGAAAAAATACGTTCTAATGTTGATAAATTTCCGGGCTTGGGAGACATTCCCGTATTAGGCACCTTATTCAGAAGTGAGTCATTTCTTAAAGATCGTACTGAACTGGTTTTCTTTGTTACTCCCCATTTAGCAAAACCAATTTTAGCTAAAGATATCAAACTTCCAACTGATAGTTTTGTAGAACCAGATGATATGGATTTTTATATCCTAGGTCGCCTAGATTCCAGAAATGCAAAATCTATAATTGAATATAATAATATTAACCTTAATGATTCCGAAGGTGGCTTAGAAGGCCAGTTTGGTCATCAGTTGATTGAAGAAGGCGGAAAACTATGAACACATTAATTATCCCATTTAGAATATTTATTTTACTATTCGGTATCCTATTTTTATCTGGCTGTGCTGACTGGAATTCTGTTCCTGTCGCTGTTGATGATAATTTTGGTAATGCGGTCAGACATATGGTGAAATCACAAACCTTAAACCCTAACTCACCCTATGCTGATAATCCTGTTCTTGGGTTAGATGGTCAAAAATCAGAAGGCAATATTAAAGTATATCGTTCTGGAAACACCGACTTAAGACAAGGGAAAACGTCTGTTGAATTAGATATAAATGATAATTAAGATCTAAAAATTTTGTTAATCGGAGATTATTATGAAACAGCATCACATTAATAAGCAACGGGGGGCAACTATGATGCTTACCTTGGTCTTTATGATAGGGATGTTGGGAATCATAGGGTTGGCAATTGATACTGGGCATATTCTAGTCAATAAAACTCGTTTACAAAATGCTTTGGATGCCACCGCATTAAGTTCCGCAATCACCCTGAATGGTACGAGTAATAACTCTGTTGCTGAATCAATAGATGCTGGTATCGCAACCTTTAATTTATTTAAAAATTCACAAGGAAATGATGAATTAGCCAGCGTAACATTAACCGCTGCAAACTTTTTATTTTCTGATAATGTCAGTCAGTTTTTATCAGGAGTTGGTGGTACTCCAAACTTTGTACGGGTATCAACCAACGCTTTACAAGTAAATAACTTTTTTATTCAGGTCTTTACAGGCACGCCCTCAGAAAATGTTGCAGCTATCTCTACAGCAGGGCCTATGGGACAAAATTGTAATTTGGTTCCACTTGTAATCTGTGCTCATGACGAAGACCCTAGCACTCCTGACATCACAGATATGGATAAAGACTGCACCACAGATTCTAGTTTTGACGATGATAGTCTTATAGATTGCTATGGTTACAATTTAGGTGAAGAAATTCAATTACATTTATCTTTTAAAGATACTGAGCTTGAAGGTGGTAACTTTACTCTACTTAGATGGTCAGATAGTAACGGTGCAAATGATATACAAAAAAGTCTTTCAGGCGAAGTAAACTCATGTTCGATTGGAGTACAACTAGAAACAGAGCCAGGCAATATGGTTCAACCAGTTCGGACTGGTATAAACACAAGAATTAACAATGATACTGTAACCACTGAATTTATAACATCACCAGCTCTAAATGAATATAAAAAAGCTCAAGTTGAATATCCAGATAACCTAAATGGTATTGTAAATAATAGAGAAGTCGCTATACCTATTGGTGATTGTTTAGGTGCACAAAATGGCCTTTCCACATTTAATTTTGCAAAGGATGGTTCTGGCAATATGGCCGCTATATGCGCACTAATTACAAAAAAAACAACCATGCCACCTAATAATACTGTCTATCTTGAATTTACAACAGGTCTTTGTCCTGCTTTAGGTAACACCGATCCTAACAATCCAGTTATCTACGGTCCTTTTAAAATTGTATTATTTAAAAGTGAAAATAGTCAGGATTCCTAATGAATATTAATAAACAAAAAGGGGCTTCGGTCCTTGAATTTACCATCGTTATTCCTGTTTTATTAATGTTTATTGTGCTTGTCAGTGAAGTGGGAATTCTATTTTATACCTTGAATACACTGACAAAAACCACCCAAGATGCTGCTCGCTATATGTCTGAAGCAAAAGCAGAATTTGTTATCCGAAAACCCATTGCTGAAAGTCTACTTAAATATGGCAATGTAACTAATACGGCTCCCTCCTTACTACCTAATGGTGATACTGAAATTAATTCAACCATTACCGATGAAGGGACACATATTAAAATTTTGGTTACTTATCAACATGATTTAATTATGGGTACAGTCTTAGGTGCATTAACAAGTTTAAGTACTGGTGGTTCTGTGGGCTTTGGAAATACTTTTAATCTCTCTGCATCAAGCACCATGAGGTTTGCCCAATGAAAATAAAGTCAAAGTATCAACAACAAGGTGCAGAAACCCTAGAATTTGCCTTGGTAGCTATTTTTTATTTCACCTTATTGTTTGCTGTTTTTGAGTTTTCCCGTGCTCTATATACATGGAATGTATTAACTGAGGCTACTCGTAGAGGTGCTAGAATGGCTGCCGTATGCCCTTACGGTTCTAACATTCCCAAACAAGTTACTATCTTTGATAGTTATAATGGCGCTTTAACAACTAGCCCCATTATAAAAGACTTAGACATTGCAGATATTACAATCCGGTATATAGACGATGCTGGGGTAGATGTTGATGTTGCAGCAGGTGGGCTTGAGTCTAATATTACCTTTGTAGAAGTTACACTTACTCACCAACACCAAATGCTATTTACTGGCTTATTTTCTTTATTTGTTCCAGGTTGGACTGGTACTTTAAATTCCCCAACTTTTAAAACTACCTTACCTGCCGAAAGTTTAGGCGCTGACCCAACTTTTGCGCCTCCTGCATTAGATAAAACCTGTAACTTTTAAATAAACATGGCTCTATACAAACCTCAGGTTTATAAAAAAGTAAATTCTAGATTAATCCTTATCGGTAGGAAGGGTCTATTGGCCGCGACCGGAATAAGACCAAGAGCCATCGCGGCCAATAGGCCCCTCCTACATTTATCGACTGTTAAGAGAGGCTCTTGCAAAACTAATAAAAGCGAATGCTATTCTTAGCAGAGAGGGCTAAAAAAGAAAAAACTCACTCAAAAATGATAAAATAGGAAGCGACAAAACAATCTAGAATCATCAATAAATGAGTAAGTTACACGATACATTAGCACAAACTTGGTTTAACATTCAAACCTCATTATTTCCATGGCTATCAG
>Ga0209395_1005525_pt1 | contig 14221 bp, 16 predicted proteins | sample GOMGulsemesocosm_3_FD_184635 | JGI IMG/M metagenome (GOLD analysis project Ga0209395, IMG submission 184635) | Methane-oxidizing microbial communities from mesocosms in the Gulf of Mexico - GOM9D Gulf of Mexico (SPAdes) (version 2) | ecosystem: Environmental > Aquatic > Marine > Cold seeps... | reverse complement strand
ATAAAAAATAATAAAAACTAAATAGAATAACCTCCGAGGAGAATACCCTTGATCAAAGTCGATGCTATTTCCAAGCATTTTGGCGGCGTTCGGGCGATCGATAATGTGAGCTTTGAAATAAAAAAAGGCTCCATTACCGGTTTAATAGGCCCTAACGGTGCTGGCAAAACCACCATGTTTAATACCATTGCCGGCCTTCATAAACCCACCCATGGTCGCATCGTACTCGATGGCCAAGACATCAGCGGATTAGAACCGCACCAGCTATTTGCCAAAGGCTTACTGCGTACTTTTCAACTCGCTCATGAATTCTCAACCATGACCGTGATTGAAAACCTGATGATGGTCCCCCCTCATCAGTTAGGTGAATCTCTCGCCAATACTTGGTTTAGACGCGCTGCGATTAAACAGCAAGAACAAAAAATTCGTCAAAAAGCGGAAGAAGTGATCGAGTTCCTCAAAATCGACCACGTCGCTTACGAGCTTGCCGGTAATTTATCAGGCGGTCAAAAAAAATTGATTGAGCTGGGCCGCACTATGATGGTTGATGCCAAAGTGGTACTCCTCGATGAAGTGGGCGCGGGTGTTAACCGCACACTTCTCGGTGAGATTGGCGACGCTATTATCAAGCTGAATAAAGAGCGCGGTTATACTTTCTGTATGATTGAGCACGATATGGATTTCATCGCTAGGCTTTGCGATCCCGTGATTGTGATGGCCGATGGTAAATTATTGGCGCAGGGCACCGCAGATGAAGTGACCAGTAATGAAACTGTGATTGAAGCTTATCTCGGCACAGGTCTAAAGAACAAAGATCTCAACACGGGAGGCCCAGCATGAGCTTTTTAGTCGGCAAGAGTTTATCCGGTGGTTACGGTGGCCCAGACATCTTAAAAGGCTGCAACATCGAAGTTGATAAAGGTGAAGTCGCGGTGATCGTTGGCCCTAACGGCGCCGGCAAATCCACCGCCATGAAAGCCTTTTTAGGCATGTTGCAAATGACCGGCGGTAGCATCACGTTAGGGGGTGAAGATATTATCCACTTAACACCGCAGGAACGTGTACGCCAAGGCATCGGCTTTGTACCACAAACGCACAATGTATTTACGGGCATGAGTGTTGAAGAAAACTTAGAGATGGGCGCCTTCATCCGCGATGATGATATAGCCGACACCATTGAAGAGATTTATGAGCTATTCCCCATTTTAAAGCAAAAGCGCTTACAAGCGGCGGGCGAGTTATCCGGCGGACAGCGCCAGCAAGTGGCTGTTGGACGCGCGATGATGACACGTCCGAGCGTGTTGATGCTCGATGAGCCTACCGCAGGTGTCTCACCGATTGTCATGGATGAGTTGTTTGATCGTATCTTAGAAGTGAAATCTAAAGGTGTGGCCGTGCTGATGGTGGAGCAGAATGCTCGCCAGGCACTAGAAATCGCCGATAAAGGTTATGTACTTGTTATGGGCGAAAACCGCTTTACTGGCACGGGCCAAGAACTACTGTCCGATGCAGATGTTCGCAAATCATTTTTGGGGGGCTAATTGATGCCTGAGTTAATCGACTTATTAAACGCCCTCGTATTGATGACAAACTACGTTATCTTACCAGCGCTTACCTACGGATCGCAGCTTGCACTCGGGGCGCTAGGCGTCACTTTAGTGTTCGCCATACTGCGTTTTTCTAACTTCGCCCACGGCGATACGATGGCCTTTGGCGCCATGGCCACTATTTTAGTGACTTGGTGGTTTCAATCGATGGGTGTCTCTTTTGGGCCGTTACCGACCGCCTTGCTAGCACTACCTTTGGGTATTGCAGTGACAGCATTGTTTGTATTGGGAACCGATAAATTTGTCTATAAACACTATCGCGGTATCGGTGCAAAACCTATCACTATTGTGATGGTATCCGTTGGCGTGATGTTTATCATGAACGGCCTAGTGCGCTTTATTATTGGTCCATCAGATCAGCGCTTTGCCGACGGCGTACGCTTTATCTTTAAAGCGCGTGAGTTCAAAGAGTGGAGCGGGTTATCTGAAGGGCTAGCTCTGCGCAGCTCACAAGTAATCACTATTGTCATAGCGGTCGCCTTAGTCGCTGCGCTGTTCTGGTTCTTACAAAAGACCAAAACCGGCAAGGCGATGCGCGCATTTTCGGACAACGAAAACCTCGCGCTGCTATCGGGTATAGACCCCGATAAAATCGTGCGTATCACTTGGATACTGGCAGCGATATTAGCAACCGTCGCAGGCGTTCTCTACGGCTTGGATAAGAGCTTCAAACCTTTTGTTTACTTCCAATTATTGCTGCCTATATTTGCCGCTGCCATTGTTGGTGGTCTAGGTAAACCTATTGGTGCGATTGCCGGTGGCTTTGTTATCGCCTTCTCAGAAGTGGCCATTACCTATGTGTATAAGAAGTTTTTAATCTATCTACTACCGACGGATATGGAACCGGACAGCCTTGTTCAGCTGTTGGCCACTGAATATAAATTCGCCGTTTCTTTCGTGATTTTAGTGTTAGTACTCCTGGTAAAACCGACGGGATTGTTTAAGGGGAAAGTCGTATGAATCCATTAACGAACCCTACTCTGCGCCCGTACACTGTCTTTGGCATCATGGCGGCGCTACTGATTTTTGTCGGTACTACTCAGTCTTGGGGTGTCTCTCTCACTATTATTAACATGTGCATTATCTCAGCCATTATGACCTTAGGTGTAAACATCCAATGGGGTTATGCAGGGTTATTTAATGTCGGCATTATGGGTTTTTGTGCCTTAGGAGGGGCGGCGGCGGTGTTGGTATCAAGTGATCCTGTCGTTGATGCACAATCTGCTGGCGGCACTGGCATGGCACTGGCGTTACTGAGCTTAGTGGGCGGTAGCTGTTTTGTTTACATGCTGCACAAGTTTTGGGGTAAACGTCCGCTGCGTGGTTTGATCACTTTTATAGCAGCACTGGGTGTGTACTTTCTCGCCAGGCACTTTTACGATCCAGCAAGCGCGGCAATTGAAGCGGTAAACCCCGCCAAAACCGGCTTTTTAGGCGGGCTTGGTTTACCGATTATCTTCTCGTGGTTGGTCGGTGGTTTATTTGCCGCAGGCGCTGCATGGCTGATAGGTAAAGTGACTTTAGGCCTGCGTACTGACTACTTGGCCATTGCCACTTTAGGTATCGCCGAAATTATCGTCGCATTGCTTAAGAACGAAGAATGGCTAACGCGTGGTGCTAAAAATGTCACCGGTTTACCGCGCCCCGTGCCTTTTGAAGTCGATTTACAGCAAACGAGCTGGTTTATCGATCTTATCGCTAGATTTAACGCTGACGCTTTAACAGCGCTTGCCGGCGATGAGCGCACTGCTCTATTGAAAACATTGGTCATGGACGCCTCTGGCATCACCGTTAAGCTATGCTATGCACTGCTTTTCACCAGCGTACTGCTGATTCTTTTTGCACTAGCACAACTGGCATTAAACTCCCCTTGGGGGCGTATGGTACGCGCCATTCGCGACAACGAAACCGCTGCAGGTGCCATGGGTAAAGATGTTAAAGCCCGCCACTTACAGATCTTTGTGATTGGCTCTGCCGTAGTCGGTATTGCCGGTGCCATGATGACCACTTTAGATGGTCAATTTACGCCGGGCACCTATAACCCTTTACGCTATACTTTCCTTATCTGGGTGATGGTAATCGTCGGGGGTTCTGGAAACAACTTAGGTTCTATCCTTGGCGGTTTCCTTGTCTGGTTTATCTGGATTGAGGCCGAGCCTCTCGGTAACTGGATGATGAGTGTTGTCACTTCAGGATTAGATCCCGCGAGTGAGCTGCGTGCTCACTTAATTGGCAGCGCCCAGTATATGCGTTTGATGGTGATGGGAGGGGTGCTCTTATTAGTCCTGCGCTTTAGTCCAAGCGGTATATTACCGGAGCGATCTGGACACAAATAGTATTGAGAGATTTTGTACTAAGGAAGTAGCGAATTAGTCCTCAGATACTCCCTATGGATCACTAAGCGGTTAAATCCGCGGAAGAATGGACGTGAATGGCGAGTCCTTTATAAGCGTTCTGACAAAGGAAATAGATGAAACAAGATTTCATCTCTGAATAGATGAAACAAGATTTCATCTCTGTTGGCCGCTTAGCTTCTTTTAAAACGTAAGCACCCTTCGGGGTGTACAGGATAGTTCGTGCTCTTTGTTAATGGTTTTCGCCGGACACAGACTTTTAGCTCCAGGCAAAGTCTAAGTACCAATATCCGTGTTGGCAACCAGCCCGCCTGTCATCGTGCCCTTTGGGTAAACCATTGCCTCAATCACGAACTAGCCTGTGCGCCAGGGCCGTCTGGGACTTGTTCGCTGCTTCGCTCAACTTTACAGCGAATGCAAAAGCTGTAAAGTTTTAAATAAAAGCAGGAATTTATCATTACCCCTGTAATTTCAACACAGTCTATGTAAAACTCGATAGCGTAGAATAATTAAAAATGGGCTAAAAAATTTAGCCAACCACACTATATTGGAGACCATCTGATGAAGAAGCACTTATTAAGTATTGCGTTAACAGCGGCAATGGCAACAACAAGTTTAGCCCATGCAGCCGATATCAAAGTTGGCGTAATCTTAGGTTATACAGGTCCAATCGAATCATTGACACCAGACATGGCAGCCTCTGCTGAACTTGCTTTTAAAGAGGCTTCAGATTCAGGCATGTTACTTTCAGGCAGTAAAATCATTTCAATACGCGCTGACTCAACTTGTGTTGATGCATCTGCTGCAACAGCCGCTGCTGAGCGTTTAATCACCTCTGACAAAGTAGCCGCTATCATGGGTGCTGACTGTTCTGGTGTAACAACAGCCATCGCTAACTCTGTGGCTATTCCAAACGGCGTTGTGATGGTTTCACCTTCTGCAACCACTCCTGCACTCACTAGCATTGAAGATAAAGGTTTTTTCTTTCGTACCGCACCTTCAGATGCTCGCCAAGGTCAAGTATTAGCGGATGCCGTATTTGAATCTGGTACTAAAACTATTGCAGTTACTTATACTAACAACGACTACGGAAAAGGTCTTTCTGACGCTTTTGTATCAGCTTACAAAGCGCTTGGCGGTAAAGTCGCTATCGTTGCAGCACACGAAGATGGCAAAGCGGATTACTCTGCTGAAGTGGCAGCACTTGCGGCAGCTGGTGCTGACAAATTAGCCGTATTAGGCTACCTAGATCAAGGGGGTAAGGGTATCATCCAAGCATCAATCGATACCGGTGCATTTGATACTTTTGCATTAGGTGATGGCATGATCGGCCAGTCTCTGGTAGATGCTTTTGGCAATGATATGGTTGATACTATTGCGACTTCTCCTGGTGGAACTAGCGATGCGATGACCAATTTCGTCAAGATGGCTAAAGACAACAAAATCGGCGGCGAAGGCCCATACGATGGAACGTCTTACGATGCGGGCGCATTGATTGCGCTTGCTATCCAAGCGGGCGGCTCAGCTGATCGTAGTACAATCCAAGCGAGCATGATGGGCGTTGCTAACGCACCAGGCACTAAAATTTACCCGGGTGAGCTTAAAAAAGCACTTGAGATTTTAGCATCAGGTGGTGAAGTTGATTACGTTGGCGCGACTAACATTGAGTTTAGTGATGTTGGTGAAGTATTTGGTACTTACCGTCAGTTAGAAATCAAGGACAACAAATTCTCACTGGTTAAAGTACGTTAATCAAGGCGAATTAGGCGCCGCCTAAATCACCTTTATAAATGACTTTTAAGTGATTTAAAAAGCCAGCAATTGCTGGCTTTTTTATGTACAGGATATACGGTAAACGTAAGCGGTATGGCAGAATTTTGTTCCAGACAAATTCTAAGTACCAAAGAGCGTATTTAGGTGGTGGTACGTACCTTTTTTATGCCCTTTAATAAGTTTGGAATATGTTCATCTTAATCACATCACTATAAAAACATAAGAGGTTGAATCAATAATGGATAATGATCAATACCAACAAGGACTAGCAATCAGACGTGAAGTAATGGGTGACAGCTATGTGGATAAAGCACTGGATTGCGCCACTGATTTTACTCAGCCTCTGCAAGAACTCGTCACAAAAAATGCTTGGGGAGAAGTGTGGACAAGGGATGGAATAAGCAAACAGACGCGTAGTTTAATTACCATTGCGACTCTTGCAGCATTGAAGGCACCTACAGAGTTAAAAGGTCATGTACGCGGAGCTTTGCGCAATGGATGCTCTGTTGCAGAAATTCAAGAAGTATTATTACATTCAACGGTATACTGTGGCATGCCAGCGGGTATTGAAGCTTTTAGAGCGGCAAAAGAAGCGATTGAACAATGGCAGGCTGAGAGTGAAGATTAGTGCTTAGCCAAGCTTAAATCTTGATCCGGCAGTTTAAAACAATACTACTTAAAATCACATATCCTATAAGATCGGGGAATTTTAGATGCTCACGGTAATGATTCACGCAAAAATTAAGAAAGAAAAACTTGCAGAGTTCTTAGGTTTAATAGCGTTATTGGTAAAGCAAACATCCAAAAAGGGCTGCATTTCTTACGCCTTTAATCAAAACCGAGAAATTCCCACTGAGTTTGTACTCTATGAACAATGGGAAAGTCAGCAAGCTTTGGATATCCATATTGCACAATTATTTGATATTTTAGGGCCTGCTAGACCAGGAGAGCCGATTCCAGAAAGGTTAATGGATATGTATGAAGAAGTTAAACCCGTTTTTTATGATGTTGTGGGCCAAAGCTAGAAGCTGGTATAACTTCGCTTTCATCGACAATCGGTCTTGAGATCGTTTAGCGCTCGATACTCGACTAACAAAACCTTGCGTTTAATTTTTAATCAAATTTTGATTTCGCATTTAATATCACACTTTAAACGCAGGCAGTACTAATAAACACCAGAGGTAATTAGATGCGCATTTTATTGAGATCATTTTCATTTATAGGTTTCCTAACCGTTATTTTACTGGGTGTTGCACTTTACCTAGACATCAAAGAAATGGATAAAACTGAAGGGGGTTATCAGCCGCCTTATACTGGCGTTACTGGCGAAACACTTGACTGGGATGCCATGGATTTAACGGCTAGCGGATTAGTGAGACGCGGTCATGTGCTTAACTTCCTGGTCAACGGTACAACCGGTATGATCAGCTTGGAGTTTTTGGGTTTTGAATTTGAAGCTAGAAAGCTATCGCAGCGCGCAATTATTGTGCATAAACCAAGAGCAGCATTTATTCGTCGAGGCTTTAAGCCTGAATTTTAAAAACAACCTCCCACCCTTTAATGGCTTTCTTTGATTTTAATCTGAATCAGCGACTTCACAGCACCACATAGCGCAAGCTATTGATTCCACAGCGGTTAGAAAAGTACCCACTGAACCTAAGGGTGCATAAAACATTTCTATTCCACTGTAAAATCCATATCTGACACTCTGTTCTCACTTGTAAAAACGCATTCAGGTTAAGTCTACTGGAGAAACTAGTTACTTGATAATGATCAAAAATCAAACAACAGTTTATTTTTTGTAGAATATGACTGTTTAATATAAGGCCATGATCATATAATGCGTTGCACTAATAACAGTAAGCTGTTAAATCCATTTAAGGACTGAAGTGGTGCATTATTAAACATAATAATTTTATAACGGCCCTGAAAAACAGCGGCTTAGTGCAGCGTTACAACGCGCTAGATAAAATAAAGAAGCTGACCATGCGTAATTTATTTTATTCTCTGGCGGCTTACCATATAGCGGTATCGATCAGCTTGGTATGTGTCTACTTGGATTTAATAGCTTTTTCATATAGCCCGTTCGTTTATCTATTATTATTCATTTACATGAGTAGTATTCTATTTGCTTACGCCTTCTTAAAACCCGCTAACTTGACACTATCTCTTGCACATAAAATATTCATTTATCAGATCGCTAATTGGTTATGTTTATTTTCGTTCTGGTCATTTTTCATGGCTGACATGCGCAGTGTGACGCTTATCTGCTCAATGATGGTGTTAATTTTCTTATTCTCGTACACTAGTTTTAAACTCTCTTTAGCGATTAATGCTGCTGTTGTGGTCATTTATTTAGCAGTCGGCTATTCAGAGGCAGAATATTCAAATCATGCTTGGCATTTTTATACAGAGCTGGTCAATTCTATTGCCTTATTTTTCAGTGCGTTCTTTATGGGGATTATAATTTATCAAAGAACACTGTTACTAAAACGTCAGGCACATAATGATTATTTAACCAGACTGCTTAACCGTCGAGCAATGACAATGCAAGTGGAAACAGAATTCCAACGCTGCGATCGGTTATCAATCAACACCAGTGTCGCGATGATAGATCTCGATAATTTCAAAATGATTAATGACAAGTATGGTCATGGCGGCGGCGACGCAGTTTTACGACATGTGGCGGCACATTTTCAAGACTGTTTACGCGGTACAGATCTTATTGCGAGATGGGGAGGTGAAGAGTTTTTGGCATTGCTTGTGGGCACTCCACCGGACCATGCAAAAAAAGTATTAGATCGGGCCTTATTCTCTTTAATGCATAAGCCAATGCTCTTTGATGGCAAGGAAATCCACATTTCTTTTAGCGCAGGCATTAGCAGCTTAAATAACAATTCAACGGCAGAAGCTGCGATTCAGGAAGCGGATACACTGCTTTATAATGCGAAGGATCAAGGAAAACAGTGTGTCTTATGCACACAGAATAATGTAAAACATCCACTTTATAGCCCTCATACATCAAAAATATAGCTAACACAGCACTCTTACGGGCTCAACACAGTCCAAAATGCTCTTTAATCAACTGCCTTTAATAAAGAGCTAAACGACCCTATCAGCCATTAATTTTACCTGTCGCAACCAGCACCAATAAAAAGGCGCAAAGGCTGCTCAAAGCGATCATACGGGTTGCCCTACTGCTGTTATTACTACGCGTAAGAAAATACATGTAACCGGGTGTGGTCACTAAGTAAAAATTTATTTTAACGCCCTGCGCTGACAATGTTTTGTAGGTATAAAAACAAGCAGCGAGATAGTAGCTAGCGCTGATAATTAACATTAAGGTGTAATATAAGCTCATAATTTAAGCATCCTCTTAACTTTCTATAATGCTATTAACCCAGCATCTAGCTTCTTGGAAAACGTTCGACATTTGAAATCAGGGCAAACCCACAGCTGATGAATAGTCGCATTAGCGCCACGAATATATGAGACCACGCATTGCAGCCCCTTAAGAAGAACCTCTGACTGCCCAGGCATTAGAGGTTATCAAAACATATTGCTAATTTAGCTTACGAGCAGGTTGAGACAACAAGCTAGCAGGACGAGCTTTAGCGATTGCCGCGGTTAGTAAGCCTGCGATAACCGCCTTAATAATATCTCCTGGGATAAATGCGGTGATCAAAGCGCTCGCTTCGAGTAACGTTTTTTCCAACACAATCGCCATACCGGCAATACCAAACAGATACATAACTACAATACCGCCAAAAATTGAGGCGATTGAAGCGACGATAGCAAGAGAACCACTGCGCCACTTCTCGACGATTGTACCTATTACAAATGCGGCAATAGGCCAGCCCACTAAAAAGCCCGCAGTCGCTGATACAAACACCCCTAAACCGCCGCGTCCACCTGATAGCAGTGGTAAACCAATAGCCACTAACAATAGAAACAACAGTACAGCCAGTGCCCCACGTTTTGCACCAAGCACAGTACCACACAACATGATGCCAAGACTTTGGGCAGTAATTGGCACGCCAAAAGCCAAGGTTATTTTTGGCACTAACCCAAGGGCTGCAATCAATGCGGCAAAGAGTGCGATATAGGCGATATTTTTTTCCATTAGTTTTTCTCCAAAGTAGTCAGTTAATTTGAGGCCTTCGCCATAAAGTCTTTATAAATTTATTTCCCTAGGAGTCTGTCCGAGAAATGCGACCGTAGTGAGACTAAGACTATTTTAAGAAAAATTAGCGATAAAAAGAGGCTAATAGCGTGCTATTTAACGCATTTTAGCGGTGATTTTAACAAAATAGGCTTGGTCGCAGTAGGTTAGTCTGTTTTCGGACAGGCTCCTATTCCACCGCGTGCTCTTAGCGCTTCGGCAACGTGGTCTGCATCATCGAGTGCAATAAGGGTGAAAGGTAAAATTATTTTCCAGCCACTGCGTTTAGTCGAGCGGGCTCTCCAAGCCATTGTTAAGCCCTGCCCTTTTTGCAAAAGTACCGGTGTCATACGAACAACGAGTGCGATAGCAAGCTCGAGAGCTCGCGGATTCAGACCGAAGCGCCGCAAGGGGCTAACAAGAAAATGTACCACATCAACCATATCTGAGAGCTTAGTGGTCATTGTCACTAAGTTAGCCAAAGCCACCGCGCTCACCATTCGAAATACAATGAACGCCCCTTGGGATAATTCGATAATCCACGCATGCCAAACCAGAACAATTAATATAAATGGCCATAAAATACGCAGTTGTAACAAGCCATAGCGCATAAATTTTTTGCCAGGTAATGCGTAAAGCGTGATAACGCCCCCTAAAACAGCACCGGCAATGATTAAGTCATCAATTAAAAACAGTAAAAAAGTAGACAGGCAAAGTAGTGCAAGCTTTAGCCCAGCGCTCCAACTGTGAGCCTTAGTTTCAATGGGAGATGTCAGAGATATCATCGGTGTCTCCCTGCTTGTGCATTTCAATCAGATACTCAGGAAGGATTTTATCCGAGCGACCAAAAGCGACTATTTTTCCCTCTTCAAGCCAAAGTAACTCTTCATAATCTTCAAGATCGACGGGGTCGTGGCTAATATGGATCAAACGTCCACTAAATTTCGCTAAATAACGCTGCAATTGCCGTTTTGTAGGGATATCTAAACCGGCAAAGGGCTCATCTAAAATAATTAATTTCGGCCCCATAGCGACAACTGCCATCAGACAAACCAAATGCTTTTGACCTTGAGATAAAGCAGAAGTATGCACGTTTTCCCAATGGGTTTTTCCAAAGTCTGCTAACGTTGTTAACGCTTTAGTGCGTGAAACATCTTTTGACAGCCCTAACTGACGAAGCCCGAATTCGATTTCTTCTATGACGGTCGGGAAAATAATTTGGTGATCGGGGTTTTGAAACAATATGCCTATTTCTTGCACCGCTCGGATACGGTCTTTAAAAGGAATAATTCCAGATATTTGCAGCTGGCCTGATGAGATTTCAATAAGGCCAGAAATTGCACGTGAAAGCGTCGATTTACCAGAACCATTACGGCCAATCACACCTAGGCGCTTAGTGGACGTTTGCACAGTTAAATTGTGCAGTAAGCGCTTACCTTCTATATCTAAACAAACATCCTGCAAATCTAAACAATAGCTATGTTCAGTGGTGGCCGTTAAGTCTTTAAATTGATTCATGGTTTTTTAGTGCGCCAACATTCGCGATAAAACTAACAATCACTGTGAGCCTAACATTTTCACTGGCTCATTGTGCGTAAACAATACATTAAGAAACTCTCTTATCTCCCTATAAAATAGCATGGCTATAAAAGAGAGCAGTTTGATGACATTCGCAGATTATAGATAATAACTATTCTCATTAACAGATAATTAAGTATAACAATCAAAAATTAAAAGTGCCTGTCTTTGAAGCCACTTCTCGCAGGATATAGAGAGTTGGAAAAAGTAATGTAGTAAAAAGCGAACTTGGCGAACTCAAAACGTCTTGAATCTTTAAAGGACTATCGACAAGCTTTAGCAAAAAAGTACTTCACCAGTTCATAAAACCGCGTGACATGAATGGGTTTATCATTTTGAAAGCGATGCACCATATACACAGGCCATTGCCTCCCTTGATACTGAGGTAATAGCTGTACAAGTTGACCGGTCGCCAATTGCGTTTGTACAGCAAATAAAGGCAATAGAGCGACACCCATGCCCTGAGCGATCATTTCAACCGTCGTAGGTAAGGTATTACAATTTGCCGCAAATTTCACCTTTAATGCATGCTTTCTAGCGTTATCTGCCACTTCAAAAACCGCTATTCCTGATTTTTGCCAAGGCGCGGGAACCCAACGCTGTTCGACTAAACCCTCTAAATTATTTACCGGCCCACTTTTGCGCATATATACCTGGCTTGTACAGATTACTTCTGAGACAGTCGTGATTGGAAGCGCACGATACTGGCTGTCTTTTAAATCGCCAAATGAGATCGCTACATCCAGTTTATTTTTGATAAGATCCTGCTTTTTATCAATCACCAAAACACGAGGCTCTATCCCTGGAAACTCATTACAAAGCTGATTTAAAGCGGGAATCACCACGGCTTTCTCGCACGAGTGCGGGGTGGTAATTGCAAATACTCCAGAGGGTGCGCTTTTACTGCTATCAACCGCTTGTAGCACTAAATCTACTTGATCTTCTAACAACTCGCAGCTATCTAGTAGCGCTCTGCCAGCTGCTGTCAGCGACATGCCACGGGTGTGGCGTGACAGTAATTGCTGTCCCAGATGCTCTTCCAAACGCTTCACTTGCTGGCTTACCGCTGATTTACTCATACTCAGTTTCACTGCCGCTTGCGTAAAAGATTGCTCTTTGGCAACACGTGCAAAAATTAACAGTGAGGGTAGAACTTTTAGATTGTTCATTTTTTTAAACAAAGTGTCCATTTGTTGGTTATTGTGCAAACTTAAGACAACCCATAAGCTAAGTCAACACTAATCAATAACAGGACATATCCAACATGAGCGCATTCATTATTGTCGATTTAACCCCTACCAACAAAGATGCACTAGGTACTTACAGCGCATTAGCAGCAAAAACTCTGACTCCTTTCAAAGGCGAGTTCATCGCCAAAGGCGCGATTGAGACATTACACGGTGATGCACCTTACTCAACCAAAGTAATCATCCAATTCCCCGATCGTGAACACGCCAAAAACTGGTATAACTCCCCCGCTTATCAGGAGATTATCCCAACGCGCAATCAGGGAATGGATAGCCAATTTCACTTGGTTGGATAGGCTTAAAAGCTGGAAATATCCGGCTGACCTAATAAGTAACCAAGAAAACATTACGCTTAATGAGATAAACAAGAAGGTTAAAAAGAGCAAATAACCCCTGATTCACAAATAGGGGGTTATTTTATTTATTTATAAGAGATTGAAGCTAGCGTCAATCGCTCGCCTTTAAACGGCTGTCTTGCGTGCATGACTGTGTGGTTATTCACCCACAAAACATCACCTGCTTGCCACTTGAAATTAACACACAGATCATCCATCTCCACTTCCAGCTCTGCCATCACTTTTGCATCCATCAAACGATCGTCTTTTCCAACCACTGATGTCTCGCCTTTATTGCGCGAATCATTCCAACCAGCATAAACAGCAGCAATTGAATTAAAGAATACCTTTTCATTGCTCTCAAGGTCTACGCGGATAGCCGGAAGTGCTTTGGTCTTAGTGGCCACACCACCATCCTCTAGCCACTGCCAACTCATACCGACATCACTCATGGCAGCCTCTGCTTGCTCTTTGGTTTCAACCAAGAAAGTATCGCGCCAAGATCGGCCTATCGCCGAGCTTTTATCCGTCTCGAAAGGCATCACGCGCTTGTAACTAACGCCTGATGCTTCAATGCTTGATGCAAACTCATGATCTATTTCAAAAAACTTCTTACAAATTTCAGCGGAGTGTAAAATTGAAGTTGCGCCGCCCTCTTCTGAAGCTATTTGACAGTAAAAGAAAATATAGCCTGGAGGTGTAGGCACTTGTGCCATCTCATGATGGAAAGGAATTTTTTCACTTGCTGGTGACTCATTGGCTGTCACAATACGTGAAGCAGTGACTTGTGAACGAGGAGCTGCACCACCAACATAAGGCATGTTTTCAAATTCAGTGTGATTGAGCATTGCCTCAAAATCATCAGCACATGAAAGCGGGAACCCCCTAAATAGAACCGCGCCATGTTTAATCAATGTGGCTTTTAATTCAACAGTATTATCAGCAACCCATTGATTAAACTTTTCTTTGCTTTCTGTCACTTGGCTATTATGAGGTTTTATAACTAGCGGAAAATCTAGCCCATCCACTTTTTTTTGCTCCTCAATCACGTCAATCATAATAGTCATCGTGTTTCTCCAGAAATTTAAATAGGCGCTTCAAACACTTATCAACCCGCTTAAGTATTTATGAAATAAAGGTTTGAAGCTGATTATTTTTGTTATTT
>Ga0209395_1005524_pt1 | contig 14223 bp, 9 predicted proteins | sample GOMGulsemesocosm_3_FD_184635 | JGI IMG/M metagenome (GOLD analysis project Ga0209395, IMG submission 184635) | Methane-oxidizing microbial communities from mesocosms in the Gulf of Mexico - GOM9D Gulf of Mexico (SPAdes) (version 2) | ecosystem: Environmental > Aquatic > Marine > Cold seeps... | reverse complement strand
TGTTTTCTTTATTTGTTGGTCACTCAAGAACAAGTTAACCAAGGATTTAGCCACTGGCGTTTTAGCCATTTTAATGAAACCTGCGATTTCTGTTTCACATGCTTTATCAAATGCTTGACCAATGTTCTTTTCTACCGACTTGATTGCAGCCATAGGTGCTGGGTAATGTTTACCGGCTTTAGCACCAACAACACCACGAACAGATTCAAAAATCATCATTTTCTCAATGGCAGAAAATACCATAGGAGACGTTTCTTCATCACGTCGAGCCATATAATCTAGCTTGCCAGAAGCAGCTTGCTCAATTAGATCAAGAGCAGACTCAAGCACTTTTTCTGTTTTAACGACCGCATCGACAGCACCATCTTTTAATGCCGCATCAGCGCGTTTTTGGCCTGCACCACAAATCCATTCGCAGGCATTATCAACACCGATAATACGTGGTAGACGTACTGTGCCACCCCAACCTGGGTAAATACCCAATTGAGTTTCAGGCAACCCCACTTTAGTTGAATCAGCCATCACACGATAATCACAGGCTAGGCAAAGTTCAAAACCGCCACCTAACGCAATACCATTGATAGCAGCAACGGTTGGGCAAGGAAGAGCGGCAATATCATTGAAGATTTTATGGGCTGCACGCAGTTTTTCTGCTAATAACTCATCTTCTAATTCAAACCAAGTTGAAAACTCAGTAATATCAGCGCCGACAACAAACACATCTTTCGCGCTGGCGAAAACGACACCTTTCAATCCAGGTTGAGCTTGCAATACAGTGACTGCTTCACCCAACTCTTGCAAAGTTAAGCTATTAAATTTGTTTACTGACTCACCTTGTAAATCTAAGGTGACGATGGCAACACCAGGTGACTGTTCAGCTACCTTGACTGCTTGTCCTTCAAAAATCATGCTGATCTCCAATTTTTCTTATTTTAACCTTATCTCTCACTGACTAAGTAACTGTGCCTAGTGAGAGCTAAAAGCAGTAATCACTGCCTTTAAAAGTTGATTATATTGGGTATAAACCCAATCACTTACAACGCGTTTTCTAGTTCAGGTACCGCTTCAAATAAGTCTGCAACCAAACCATAATCAGCAACTTGGAATATTGGGGCTTCTTCATCCTTGTTAATTGCAACAATAACTTTCGAATCCTTCATGCCAGCCAAGTGCTGAATTGCACCAGAAATACCGACAGCCACATATAAATCTGGAGCCACGGTTTTGCCTGTTTGACCTACTTGTAAATCGTTTGGAACAAAGCCTGCATCAACAGCTGCGCGAGATGCGCCCACTGCTGCACCTAACTTATCAGCAACACCATCAAGTATCTTAAAGTTGTCACCACTGCCCATTCCTCGTCCACCCGAAACAATAATGTTTGCAGCCGTTAGCTCAGGACGATCCGATACGGCCAACTCTTCACCTACAAAACGGCTCTTCTGGGATTCAATCACTTGAGATAAGGTCACTAACTCTGCATTACCGCCCTCTGCTGAAACAGGGTCGAAACCAGTTGAACGAATCGTAATAACTTTTACCGTATCGCTTGTTTGTACCGTTGCAATCGCATTGCCCGCATAAATAGGACGAACAAAGGTATCTGCACTCTCTACTTTAATCACATCAGATAATTGAGCGACATCCAGTAAAGCAGCAACACGAGGAAGCATGTTCTTACCGGTTGTTGTAGCAGGCGCTAGGATGTGACTATAAGCACTAGATAGTTCAATCACCAATTTACTAACATTTTCAGCCAGCTGATATTCGTATACAGCATTATCAGCAAGCAGAACGCGAGTAACACCTTGAGCCTGTACAGCTTGTTTAGCAACCGCCTGGCAATCAGAGCCAACCACTAACACATCAACATCGCCGCCTATTTGTGTCGCTGCAGCTAAGGTATTTAATGTTGCAGGTTTTAGGTTTGCGTTATCATGTTCCGCAATAATTAAAATACTCATGCAATCACCTTCGCTTCGTTTTTAAGTTTTTCAACAAGCTCGGCAACCGAGCCAACTTTAATTCCGCCCTGACGCTCTGCCGGTGGAACAACAGACAAGACACTAACATTGGATGAAATCGAAATACCCAACTCTTCAGGGGTTTTAACCACTAATGGTTTTTTCTTCGCTTTCATAATATTCGGAAGTTTGATAAAACGAGGCTCATTCAAACGTAAATCTGTCGTAACTACCGCGGGTAAAGTAATAGCAAGCGTTTGTAGGCCACCATCGATTTCGCGAGTTACTTGAGCTTCACCATTTTCAACCACAACCTCAGAAGCAAATGTCGCCTGGGGCATATCAAGTAAAGCAGCAACCATTTGACCTGTTTGGTTATTATCAGAGTCTATTGCTTGTTTACCCATAATAATTAAATCAGGTAATTCTGTCTTAGCAACTTCAACAATAAGTTTAGCAACCGCCAGTGAATCAACACCCTCTTCCGTTTCTATCTGAACCGCACGATCAGCACCTAATCCTAACGCTGTTCTAAGAGTTTCTTGACAGCCTTTTGGACCAATGGACACAACAACAATTTCAGAGGCAACACCCTTTTCTTTTAAACGTACTGCTTCTTCAACAGCAATTTCGCAAAATGGGTTAATGGACATTTTAACATTGGCAAGTTCAACCGCTTTATGGTCTGCCTGTACTCTTACTTTTACGTTGTAGTCTACAACTCGTTTAACTGCGACTAATATTTTCATACGCCCCTCGTGTCTATTTTTAAGCTAAGTTCTAATCCAAATCAAAACTTACCAATACCCTAATACATCATTATTTGGGTGGTCGTCATCTGTACTTAATACTAAATTCTGACAGATTTTCATCAATAACAAAAAAGCCACAGTTAACTAACAATTATGTCCAAACTAGGTTTAGGCCTCGAAAACACTGACTTGATGCTGGTTAAATAAGTAGCGAAAACACCCATCACTTTATTAATTAATCACCATTTATAATAAAACAATGAATTAAATGTGTTTAAATCCACTACAGCATTGAACTAGCCCTTGGATAAAAAGGCCATAAACGCCTCTCTAGCCTCTTGAGATTGAAGCCTTTCTTTAAAAATTCGACTTTCTTTTGCTAATGCCAGTTGGGTATTGTCACTCTCAGACTGTTTTAAAAGTTGCTTACTTAATTGAACGGCTTGGCTAGGCAGTGCACTTACCTTACGAGCGTAAGCTTGAGCAAATTCAAACGCCTCTCCTTTATCACATGCCGAATTAATCAAGCCAAAATTTTCTGCTAACGTGACATCAAATGCTTCACCTAAAACCAATAATTCAAACGCTTTTTGATGTCCAACCAAGTTCGGAATTAAATAGCTTGAAGCCGCTTCAGGTACCAAGCCTAGTTTTGCAAACGGCAAAATAAATTTGCAAGACTCACTGGCAACAACGAGATCACAATGCAATAGCATAGTAACGCCGATACCAACCGCCATACCCTCAACAGCTGCAATCACGGGTTTTGGATGAGTCGATATGCTATTTAAGAAATCAAACGTGATATTTAACTTGTCGGGAGTTTGAGCCAATTGAACAAATTCAGACAAATCATTGCCAGCGCTAAAATCGTTTCCTGCACCCGTTATAACGCTTACCTTGATAGCATCATCATCCTTAGCTCGCTTCAATGCCTGCGTCAGTGATTGATACATATCCAGAGTAATCGCGTTTTTTTTATCAGGACGATTTAGGGTTATGGTTTGAATACCCGCTTCAACCTTTTCAAGAATTAAACTATTCATATATTCACCTACATTTAATAAAATTTGTTTTTGTCTAGGCAAAAAAAACCCATGACTTAGCATGGGGTTTTATTTTCATAAGCTTCGGTTTACGTTTCACTAACCGGCTTCTTCTTGCCTAAATTTTGCCATCATAGGGCCATCTTCAGACCAACCGTGACAGTTATTTGAAAATGAATTTATCGCAGACTTTGTACGTTCCGGGTATTTTTCACAAAGTGGGTACCACATCATTTGAAAAGCGGTTGTTGCAACAACCGGCAATAATTCAAGTACATGAGTACAGCCAGCAACCCCTTTAAACTCTTTTTTAGCATACGATAGCCAACCAGAACTGATACGTGTACCCACAAGCCGTTCAAAATTTGACGCTATTTCATAACAATTTGGAAACGGGTGAGCATCAATACTCACCTCAATTTCTTTAATGTAAAAAGCATCATCTAACGCAATACGAACACAAATATCATGAAACGGGGTATCTTGGGCAACCAGTTCGCCATCAAAATCACGCCAAACATCATAGGTTTTGATATCTTGCATTCTTGCTTCAACTTCCCAAAGCTCATCACTTCGCAAGTAACCATCACTGATCACACGCCTGCGATGCTTTATTTCACGCATCGAAGGTGATTTTACTTTTATCTCTTGTAGTTCAAGTTGAGGCTCAGATATTAAACTCACCGTTTAAGTAACCTCTTCATCTCTCAATGCTCGACGTAAAACCTTACCCACATTCGTTTTCGGTAAATCGTCTCGCACTTCAATGATTTTAGGTACTTTATAGGCAGTTAGGGTTTCACGGCAGTAATTGCGCATTTTTTTACTATCAAATTTCGCATTATCTCCTTTAAGCACAACAAAGGCTTTGACAGCTTCCCCTGTTTTTTCATCAGGAACACCGATAACTGCCGCTTCTAGTACATCTGGATGAGAACACAAACAATCTTCAATTTCAGTTGGGTAGACATTAAACCCAGATACAATCACCATATCTTTGGCACGATCGACAATTTTCAAGTAGCCATCAGCCTGATATATTGCAATATCACCGGTATTCAAGAAATTACCATTTACCATAATCTCCTGTGTCGCGGCTTCACGCTTCCAATACCCTTTCATGACTTGAGGCCCAGAAACACACAGTGCTCCTGATTCACCTTGAGGAACTTCATTACCCTCGTCATCCAATATTTTTACGATCGTCTCAGCAACAGGGATGCCGATTGTGCCAATCTGCTGTTTTCCAGGCGGATTAAAAGAAACAACAGGTGATGTTTCTGTTAAACCATAACCTTCAACAACCTTACACTTAGTCACCGCCTCCCATTCATCCGCTGCTGCGTGCGTTAATGGCATACCACCCGAGGCTGTAATCTTAAGGGTTGAAAAGTCTAATGCTTGAAATTCTTTATTATTACAAAGTGCAACGAACAAGGTATTCAAGCCAACAAAGCCGGTAATTTTCCATTTACTCAACTCTTTCACAAAACCAGGAATATCCCTTGGATTTGGAATCAATATGGTTTGAGCCCCTTTTTCAAGTAAGGTTAAACCATGGATAATAAAGGCGTAAATATGATACATGGGTAAAGGGGCGACATAAATTTCTTTACCTTGGATGCAATGAGCATCAAGTCGCTCACCTAATTGATGCATATTTGAGACTAGGTTTGCATGAGTCAACATGGCGCCTTTAGCAACCCCAGTTGTGCCACCGGTATACTGTAATACAGCAATATCACCTGGCTTTTTATCAACAATTTTAACCTGATACTTTTGCCCCTTCGCAAGGACATCATTTAGCTTTTTAGCCATAGGCAGACTATAAGCTGGGACCATTTTTTTCACATACTTAACAACGCTATTAATTAACAAACGCTTTGGCTGAGGGTGAAAATCTGCAATTTCGGTGACAAAAACGTGTTTAATTGTCGTTTTGTCTAAAATTGATTCACTGGTACTTGCCATGTTTGCAAATACAACCAAGGCTTTAGCGCCCGAATCATTAAACTGATGCTCAAGCTCTTTTGGCGTATATAAGGGGTTGGTATTAACAACAATCAAACCGGCTTTAAATGCGCCAAAGGTGACAACCGGGTACTGAAGTACATTGGGTAATTGAATGGCTATCCTATCACCCGGCACTAGATCTGTTTCATTTTGCAAATAAGCTGCAAAATTATCAGACATGACATCAAGTTCTTTAAAGCTGATGGTGCTACCCATACAGCTAAATGCAGGCAGATCTGCAAAGTCGGCACAGCTTTTTTTCATTACTTCTGTTACAGACTTAAAATCATGTGGATTTAAGGATTCTGGTATCCAACTACCAGGCTCTTTGTGAATAGAGGACTCAGTTTCTGTCAGCATACTAATGCTCCGATTTGTTTTTTTTATATTGGAGAAAATTCATGTCAAAAACCCAACGTTAATTTTGTAACGTTGGGTCCTACAACTCATATTGCATGAGTTGATAATCAAATTACTGAGGAAAAATTTGATTCAATTTTGTTGCAAGCATGATATCGCCGTCAGCGCGAATCTTGCCTTGCATAAATGCAGCCATACCATCTAGTTCACCACTCATGATATCTTTTAGTGTTTCAAGATCCATTGATAAGGTAACAGTTGCATCATCATGCTCACCAGCAGCCAATTCACAGGCGCCTTCATTGATTGCAATATGGTAATCATCAGCATCATCTAGTTCGAATTGAAATACAGCTTCCATACCGTCAGCTTCTTCTGCATCAAAACGCTCAACCATTGAATCAAATACTACTTTAGAATTGCTCATATATACCTCTTACATAATTATCTATTTTGTAACCTTACTCTCAAACTAAAAGAAAGTAAGGTTTTGTTCATATTAATTAATGACTTATAAGAAAACAAAGTTTTCTTCATCAATGGATAACAAGTTATCAGAACCCGATAACATCGCCTCTACGTGAGTCCGTGTACGAGGCAAGATACGATCATAATAGAAGGTAGCTGTTTGCAATTTAGCTGTGTAGAAACCTTCTTCATCAGACCCTTCATCTAGCTGAACTTGCGCAGTAACCGCCATTCTAGCCCAGAAGTAAGCCATAACGACATAACCTGAGAACATCAAATAATCAACCGATGCTGCACCGACTTCATCTTTATTACGCATGGCTTTCATGCCAATTTTAAGCGTAATATCACCCCATTCACCATTTAGCTTACTCAATGCTGAAATATAAGGTTTGAAACGTTTATCACCCTTATGCTCTTTACAGAATTTATGAATAATTTTTGTAAAGGTTTTCAGCGTTTTACCCTGAGACATCAAAACTTTACGACCTAGTAAATCTAACGCCTGAATACCGGTAGTACCTTCATACAACATGGAGATACGGCAATCTCGTACGTTTTGCTCCATGCCCCATTCTGAAATAAAGCCATGACCGCCATAAACTTGCATACCTAGATTGGCTGCTTCATAACCGGTTTCAGTCAAAAATGCTTTAGCGATAGGTGTTAACAAAGACATTAACTCATCCGCTTCCGCTTTTTCTTCAGCAGAGCCTTTCTTAGTAATATCCACTAGCATAGAACAATAATGAATGAACGCACGACCACCTTCAGCAAAGGCTTTTTGCGTTAACAACATACGACGTACATCAGGATGAACAATAATCGGATCTGCCGCTTTTTCTGGCGCTTTCGGTCCAGATAAAGAACGCATTTGTAAACGATCACGTGCGTAGGTTACTGAGTTTTGCAAAGCCCATTCACTGTGTGCCAAACCTTGAAGCGCAGTACCAAGACGAGCCGTATTCATAAAGGTAAACATACAGTTTAGTCCTTTATTCTCAGGTCCAATTAAGAAGCCTTTAGCGCCATCAAAGTTCATGACGCACGTTGCGTTACCATGAATACCCATTTTATGTTCAATCGAACCACAAGCAACAGCATTGCGATCAGAAACTTCTCCAGATCCGTCTAGGTTGAATTTCGGAACAATAAATAATGAAATTCCCTTAGTGCCGGCTGGGGCATCAGGAAGGCGTGCAAGAACGATATGAATAATATTATCAGCCATGTCGTGTTCGCCAGCTGAGATAAATATTTTTGTTCCTGAAATAGCATATGAACCGTCTGCTTGAGGCTCTGCTTTGGTTTTCAACAACCCTAAGTCAGTCCCACAGTGAGATTCAGTCAAACACATTGTGCCTGTCCACTCGCCTGATACTAGCTTAGTTAGATAAGTTTGCTTTTGCTCTTGCGTACCATGGGACTCTAATGTATTCATAGCACCATGACTAAGGCCTGGGTACATTCCCCAAGACCAATTAGCTGTACCAATCATTTCAGTCACCATTAAGCCTAAAGACTCTGGTAGTCCTTGACCACCGACATCTTCAGAATGAGGAAGTGACGCCCAGCCACCTTCAACATACTGTTGGTAAGCTTCTTTAAAACCATCCGGCGTAGTGACCACACCATCATTAAAAGTACAGCCTTGCTGATCGCCTACTCGGTTTAGAGGAGATAATACACGTTCAGCAAACTTAGCACCTTCTTCCAGTATTGCAGCGATCATATCTGGGGTAGCTTCTTCAGCCCCCGGCAGGTTGGCATAATGACTTTTAACATCCAACACTTCTTCTGTTACGAATTTAATATCACGCAACGGCGCTTTATACTCAGGCATGGCCTCGACCTCATTATTGTTTTTTTTCATTTGCCCCCATTAATTTGCAATGGAGTAACTATGACTGACAGATTCGACTATTCTTCACTTTCTCTCAATAACAAAAGCTACCAAGATTAGTAACAAAAATAGGCATGGTATAAATTTCAAACAGTATCACTAAACTTTATTGTCATATTTTTACATGGTAAAAACGATAATTATTAGGAATACCTAACTTTAAACATTGGCTATTTATTGATACAAGTTTAGACATAAGTACTCGAATGTAACGGTTAATAATGAAAAGGACTGCGAATAAAATGGAAACATATAAACAACTTGAATTAGCTGTCGCAACACTTTGTAAATCGATAGAAAATGAACCCGAGCAAAGACTTGAAGTTAGGCAAGCTTTTTATAAAAAACATGGAACATCGACACTATTGGACCCCTACAACTTTGGTGACTCTGAAATTGCTTTTTTAAAGTGGGAAATAAAGCGCGGTGTATTTAATTCACTTGATGATAAAAAACAAGCAGGAAGCCCCTGGTGGCGTAATGTAAACCTTAGGTTCATTTACTTTGCAGAACTTGCAGGCAGAGTGTTTGATGAGAAGCTAACTCAGCCAGACTTCCCTATTCCGGTTCAGGCGTGGCTAAACTATCTAACTGATCAAACTGCTGAGAATTGGTATAAAGCCCATAACACCACTATATTAGAGGCATTCAATCATTTTTTAGACGATGCTCGTAATGAGAACGAAATAGAACAAAGCTTCCTTAATATTATTCTGTACCGTTTACTATTTGCTCAAGCCATGGTGGAAGATGTCACTATTTTTGGCGAATTAGGCTCATTATTAGCAGATCCTAAGGGCTTTTCTGTCAAGCTTATTACTAGTCTTCCTGATTTTTACCCAACCCACTACCCTCTCACCCAAGAGGACCTAGCAACCATTGAAGGTGATGATTTAACGGCAAAAGAGGTCTTTTTTGACATTATTAAAGATTGGAAAGAAAAGCCGAGTGTCCTTGAGCTAATTAAAGATGTATTTCAACTTGAAGATTTTGGTGTCAAAGTTTTAGATGATTGGCTAATTAAGCCTCACATCAAAAAAATGTACTCTGCTGCTGCCAGTTATGATCAAGCCACTTTCTTACCTAGCTACTTAGAAAATAAAGAACCTTGTTACCCCTATCCAAGTAAAGCCTAACAAAAATGCGCGGATAAAAAGTTTATCCGCGCATTTAATGATTAATTAATCAAACAAGGCTTCGCCAAATATCTCATGATCACCTCCCATAATGGCTCTTGCCGTTTGTAAACCTGATATGGTTGCAGATTCTACACATCCCATATTAAAGCCATTTAAAATCCAATCGCCTGTAATCAAAAGGTTGTCAAAACCAGAGCCATCCGTTTTAAGTCTTAGCTTAGTAGTACCAACCGTTGATTGAACATAACGTTCGCTGGGATCAACATTTGCCCTGCAGTACTGAGCATCTAAACGCGCCTCGCCTGTTATTCCACTTGGGGCAACCAAGTAATCCCATTCATACGTCCCTTTTTCTGGGTTAGCATTGGGCCATAAAAAACCGACTCGATTGAGCATGAAGTCTTTCACGCCCAGTTCAACCTTGGCTTTTTGAGATTTTGGATAAGCAGGATCAGGACTATCAGGTGCCTTATCTGGTGCAAAAACACCACAAAAGTAACTAATATCTTTTGGCGCATCAGGATCACTTTCGTTCCACTCTTCACGTTTAACTAAATAACTAACGTCGGCCCATGAGTCCAGTGCTTGAGAGTCAAACCCTAAAATTTCAGGTGCCTCTTCACCTTCTTTATACTCAGGCCAACCTAACTCTTGAACGTCTTTATTTTGCCAAACTTGGTATGCTTGGGTAGCAACGGTTGATAAACCTTCAGCCATTTGTTTAAACGCTGGGTTTAACGCCAATAGACTCGGCGCGATACTCTTTAAGGAAGCAACAGATATACCTAAAATAACTTGATCGTAATCTTCACCCATTTTTAGCGTAATGGCTTGTTGATCATAAAGCTCAGGCCAATTAGTCCAAAATGATTCTAAATTAATATCATTTTCGATCAATTTAGCCGCAACACTGGTTTCAATTTGATCATACAAGGGTGTTGAGGGCCAGCAAGGTAAGTCTTTCACATTTAGCAGAGGGTCATATTCATAGGCCTCATCTTTAAGCGGTACCTGCTTCACTAAACGAATTTGATTAACTAGATGCTTTCCGTTCTCCTCTATGGCGCACACTTCTTCTACTTTGTGGAAAAATTTAAATTTCACACCACGCTTTTTAAGCACCTCATAATAAGGTGCAAAAACCACATCACCCATTCCAGCTTGCATACGCCATACAAACGCTTCTCTCACGGCAACAACAGCCCATAAACCGGCCTTGATAACAGTACCTGCTTCAACATTGGGTTGCGTTAGATCACCGTCTTTATAGGCAAAAAAACCACCGTACATACCATTCATCAAGGGTCCCGCCGTCGTTAAATCACTCGCCCCCCAAGATGTTAACCAATCCTTAAAGTTTTGATCATTAATCGCATTGAGTGCCCCAGGTAAATATAACTCACCTTTTAGGACACCGATTCCCATAGTTAATACAAAATCCAAGCTAGTATAGATACGATTGACCTTTACATTTATTCTTGCGGGTATATATAGCAGCCCAGTAAGGGTTTCCCTCACATCCTCCATGATACAAACTAGCTCGTTCAATAAGTCTGCCAGTTTATTCTTATCACTTTGAGTGGCACATTCAGACAAGCCTTTTCTGACCAACTTTAGCTTCTTAACCGCTGCAAGAATAATCTCATCTTCAAAAAAGTCTTCTACCTCATCTTTAACATGTTCAATAAAGTCAAAAAAACCAGCCGATTCATCTAAGGCTTCAGGCTCTTTATCAGCTTGTTTTAACAACCAGTTAATTAAAACAGATAAGGCTTCAAGGATATTGACAGGATCCGCGCCTTCACCGACCTTGCCTGGTAAAGGAGGTACATTAACAGGCCAAACTGACCATTCTTTTCGAAAGTCTTGTGCAAGTGCTGTCGAATAATGTGGTGTAAATGCCTCATACAAGGTCGAAAGCGGTGAATCACTCGGCCTATCAAGCTCTTCATAACAGGCTCGCATACACTTAAATGCATTATAATAAAAACCAAACCACACATGGATACCATGCTCTTCAATGCGGCCATGGTCTTTTAGGTTTCGCCCACTTGCCCCCTTCCCACCTAACCGCCACCCCATCTGATAGAGTGTAATATCATATTTTTTTTGCCAATCAGGCTGACTTGTTAACTCAAAAACACTGGTCACTGCGGATACACCACCACCAAGCACTGCTATTTTTTTTATATTTGTCATTATTATTCCTTCAATTTTTTATAAAAAAAGTTGTCTTCATTTATCAAATAAAAGAGTTAGTCTAAGCTCAGTGTTTAAGCGCCTGTTTTTATTATTTAAGGTAATTAGGCAAAAATGAACTCGAGTATAATTTTCAATATTTTAATTTTTAATAGAAATGTGCTAGAAATCATCATCTGTATAAAAATGCACATCTCTTAACCAGAGTAAATAGAGGTCAATTCTTGATTAAGTTAGCTGGATATAAAACTGAAACGCAACTTCACGAAGGGCCCAATACCCTAATTTATCGTGCAATTCGAGAGAGTGACTCTAAATCTGTCATACTCAAAGTTATTAGAGATACAACGCCAGCGCCAGAACTAACTGCTGAATACCGTAAAGAATACGAAATCATTCAATCATTAAAACAGTCTCAATTCATTAGACACACTTATGGTCTTGAAAAAACAAATCATACTCTGTGTATGATTTTAGAAGATTGTAAAGGTATGCCAGTTTCGACACTGATAAAACAAGAAAAACTATCTATATTAGATAGTTTAAAAATTGCACTTGATATAACCAGTGCATTACAAGATGTTCACAGTAAACATTTAATCCATTGCGACATCAACCCTGATAACATTTTATGGAATAGCGCAAACCGAAGTGCAAAATTAATCGATTTTGGTATCAGTACCAGCACATCTAAAGCGGGTTACGCTCAAATTACTTACAGTGTCCATGCGGGGTCATTAGCCTATACCGCACCAGAACAAACAGGGAGAATGAACCGTCCGCTTGATTATAGGGCTGATTTCTATTCTTTAGGCGTGACTCTATTTGAAATGTTGACCTATCAGTTACCCTTTTTAAGTCATGACCCTATCCAGCTTATTCACAGTCATTTGAGTCAGCTACCGCCTTCCCCTAGTACTATCAATAGTGAAATCCCTCAAGCCCTGAGTAAAATAGTCTTAAAGTTAATGGCTAAAACAGGGGAAGCCAGATATCAAAGTATTTTTGGTCTAAAAGCCGATTTGAAACAATGTATTACAACGTTAGAACAAGATCGCCCTTTAAACAATTTTGACATCGCAAAAAGTGATATTAAAACCCACTTTCAAGTGGAACAGACAGTTAGTGGCCGATTAGAAGAGGTAAGCACGCTAAACCAAACCTTTAATAAAGCCAGTATTGGTCCTTCTAGTTTACTTCTTGTCACCGGGTATGCCGGAACGGGTAAGTCGTCTCTCGTGAACGAAGTGCATAAAAATGTTGTTGCCAAACATGGTCACTTTATTTGTGGAAAGTTTGATCAGTACAGCCGCGACATTCCCTATTTTGCATTTAGCCAAGCCGGCAGTCATTGGATCAATCAGGTTTTAAGCCAGGGGGAAAATATAATCACCCTCTGGCGTGACCGTCTTAATCTCGCGCTGGGCAAAAACCTAAAGCTTATTAGTAATCTAATACCAAGCTTGTCATTAATTTTTGACACAGTACCTGAACCAGACATTACCAGTGGCAGTGAGTCACAAAGCCGATTTAACTCTGCCTTAAAAACATTTTTTCAAACTATATGCAGCAAAGAGTCTCCCATTGCTTTATTTCTTGATGATCTACAGTGGGCAGATTCAGCGTCTCTCAATTTAATTGAAACCATATTAAGTGATGAACATTCCAATCATCTGTTAATAATTGGTGCCTATAGGGAAAATGAAATAAGCCTTGCCCATCCTCTAAATCTGACACTAAATGAAATAAATAAAACAGATAAAAAAATTGTCCGTATTCCATTACAACCATTAGACCTAATTTCAGTCAACAAATTGATTGCTACAAGCCTATCAAAAGAGCCAGAAAGCACTTATGAATTGGCCGAACTTTGTTATGAAAAGACCTTAGGAAACCCTTTCTTTTTAACCCAGTTCCTTTATTCCACTTATGAGAAAAAGCTCATTAAATTCAGTCCAACTGATGGTAGTTGGCACTGGGATATTCATAAGATTAGAAGCTGGGCTGTCACAGATAATGTGGCTGACTTCATGATAAATGAAATTTCTAAAATAGATTATGCTTGTCAAAAGTCATTAAAATTAGCGGCTTTTATTGGCACAAATTTCGATTTCAAAACATTATGTATGCTAATAAAGCAGCCACTGTCTGTCTGCGAGAAACACTTAGCTGTGTGTATTGATCATGGCTTTATTCAAGCAGTTGATAATCAATTTCGACTCCTAGGGCAGTCTGAGTTACTTGAAACCAGCAACCCTCAATTCCGATTTAGTCACGACAATATTCAGCAAGCGGCATACAACATTAATATTGAAGTGAATGCAGAGCGTATTCATTTAGAGCTAGGACAAAACCTTCTCAAAAAACAAGGGTCTGAAT
>Ga0209395_1005520_pt1 | contig 14226 bp, 10 predicted proteins | sample GOMGulsemesocosm_3_FD_184635 | JGI IMG/M metagenome (GOLD analysis project Ga0209395, IMG submission 184635) | Methane-oxidizing microbial communities from mesocosms in the Gulf of Mexico - GOM9D Gulf of Mexico (SPAdes) (version 2) | ecosystem: Environmental > Aquatic > Marine > Cold seeps... | reverse complement strand
ATTATAGTCAGGTAAATTAAGCTGTAAATAACGATGTAGCGCTAACGCATAAATGAGGTATTGTAAATCGTAGTAATTTTTTTCAATATTCTCTAACATTGCTTGGTTACTATAATCACTGAATAAGTCACCTAGGTGGCTAGATTTATAGTCACAAACATAATATTTCCCTTCATGCTCAAACACTAAATCTATAAAACCATGCATCATGCCTTTAAGGGACTGATAATTGGGTAGCGAGACTAGTTGGGTTTGGTTAGTATTGGCGGTATTTAATGCATGACGATGATCTCTTAGTACACGCTCTAGCGCTCGAACACTGGCTTGTTCCATCGGGAAATAAAACTCACTTTCTCGTAAGGTGTTACCCTGCGCTATATCAGCTAAACACATCGATGGCTCTGCATCGGTTAATGGCGCCTTGATGACTTGCGCTAACCACTGTTCAAGATCTTCGCTTGTAAAAGCGGTTGGCAATTCACCGTACTTCACTAGTTGCTGATCAATAATCTCTTGCCAGTTAGCATTGGCGAAATCAGTATGCTCTAGAATATCATGCAGTAAGTTACCGCTATGTGCGCCTTTGGTTAAGGCAAAGCGAAGTAAACTGTCGGTCGCGCTCAGTTCTTGCGCTTGCATAGATTGTATTGGTTGTATTGATTGCGTTGCTTGAGAGCTGTCAGCCGCTATTGCTGAATCTCTATCAGGGGTGGAAATTCCCACATTTCTCATATTTCGGCTTAACGCCGTAAACGAACTTAACCACCAGTCTCGTTCAATTTTCCCCACAAACTTACTAGCGGCAAGTGTTGGTGGTGCTGTTTTAGCAATAGTTGCTGCAGAGCTATCTTCTGAAGAGCTATCTTTTGCTTTTGCATGCGTATCGGTAAGTGCATCCGCCAAAGTTAAATTATCAGCTAAGCTCAACTCACTAAGGGCCACTTGTTCAACGCTAATGTTATTTGTCGCTGAATTACTATTCTCACCTTGACTATCAGCGGCGCTAGCGCCACTAAGACTCGTTAATTGCTGCACCATATCGGTATCACTTTGCCACGCTAAGGTTTGCCCTAAAGGGGATAAGTGAGCCTTATCAAAGGTAGTGGTGAATATATAACATCGTTTTTCTGCCCGGGTAATGGCAACATACAGTAACCGAATGGTTTCAGCGTAAGCTTCTTTCGCCATCGCCGCTTTAGCGTTATCGTCGCCATCAAGTGATAACACCAACTCTCCTTGAGCATTATGGTATTCCAGATAACTGATATTTTGATTACCAAATTTAAGTGGATCTTTATGCTTTGTGGCAAAAGGAATAAACACAATCGGATATTCGAGTCCTTTCGCGCCATGCTGGGTGATGATACGAATTAAATTACCCTCGTTTTCTAAGCGCAACTCCGCTTCTAGCTCATTATTAATAAGGTCTTGCTGGCATTGTTGTTCAAACCAATAAATAAGCTCTTCCGGTTGTAATAGCCGCTGGCTGGTGGCTTGTAATATTTCAAACAAATGTAACAGGTTAGTGAGCACCCTATCTTTGCTGTCATCTTCTATAACAAAATGTTGATGCAGTAACTGAATAGCCATAGCAATAAAGCCTTGGCTGTGCCACTGTTTTTTATAATCAAAAAAGGCAAATTTCAACTGCTGGTAAGCGAATTCATCTTGTTGCAGTTGATATAATTTAGCGGCATCAAACCCCAGTAAACCACTGACAATGGCCGCAAGAAAAGTACGATCATGCTCAGGGGTGACAATGCCCTTAAGTACTACCAATAATTGTTGCGCTTGCTCACTAGCAAATAAGTTAGTTCGATCTGATAAATAAACACTGGCCAGCGCTGCGTCTTGCAATGCTTGCTTAATAAAACTGGCCTCGCGGGTATCTCTCACTAAAATAGCGATATCTTGGGGGGTTACCTGCTGATGATGAATCAACTGATAAATTTCATTAGCACACCAGCGGGCCATTAACGGACAGCCATATTGTACCGTAACCGCTTTTTCTTCATCGTGGGTGAAGTGAATAAATTGCAGCGCCCTACCGTCAAGATTATTAGCGGACTCATCTGCAGGTTTACCGGCATTCACCGCTTGATAACTGATACCAAAACCAAAAACACTCGGTGTTTTTTCTTCATCCTTGCCAAGAAACACTTGATTATAAGCATCAATCATTGCTGGTGTAGAACGGTAATTAGTATCCATTAACCAATGATAATCGCAATGATGACGGGCATTAAGGTAGGCAAAAATATCGCCGCCCCTAAAACCATAAATAGCTTGCTTAGGATCGCCAATTAAATACAACGCAGCATCATTACTTTTAGCCTGAGCGGTGTAATAAATACCACGTAGAATAGCGAATTGCTCAGGATCGGTATCTTGAAATTCATCTACTAACGCCACCGGATATTGTGCTAACAAGGTTTGAGCTAATAAGTTTGCTTCATTTTGTTCAGAGGGTTCCGCTGCTTGCTGTAAATTACTCGCTAAGGTAGAGATTAAATCATCAAAATCGAGTACATTTTGTTGCTGTTTTTTAGCACTAACTCGCTCACGAATATAGTAGATACCAATGCGGACGACTTTATAGGCCTCGGCTTTACTGATGTTTTTAGCCAAATTTTTTAACTGGATTTTTATCTCTTTACACGGTGCAAGTATTTCCGCCAATTGGGGTTTATACGCCTTAGGATGGCGATTACCATTGAGTAAATAATCAGGGAAAGGCTGTGCTATTGCATCAAGTAAGCGCTGTTGCCCATCACATTCACTAATGCGTGTTAACCATAACAATAACGCCGTTAATTGCTCGGCACGCTTTTGTTGTTCATCCGCTTTTTTATGGGCTATCAATCCAGTTTGTAGGGTCGATTCTTCGGCTAAAATAGCCGTTTTTGCTTGTTTAGCTAGCGCGATAAATTCGTTAACGATAACTTCACTGTCGATGACATCTAATTGACACTTTTTACTGATTGCCCGAGTAAAGCTTTTCAGAAAACTATTAGGATGGGACCAAAAGCTAGCTACTAAAGTAAAGTTATCGGTTTGCTTTGCTAACTGACGATACCAATCTTGGCAAGCTTCGATAACTAAATCATGGCTATTGGTTGCTAAACGGGTGTTAAAAGGTAAACCGCTAGCAAAAGCATGTTGTGACAACGCTCGCTGGCAAAAGCCATGAATGGTAAAAATAGCCGCTTCATCTAAAAACAATAGCGCTCGCTTTAACAAAAACTGAATTTTGTCTGCTGCTACCCGCGCGTTAATCGCGGCAAAGTAGCTGTCGTCTTCACATAATTTTTGCCAATTATTAAGGGCATCACGAATAAAACTGCCAATACGGCCGCGCAATTCTTGGGTGGCATCTTTGGTGAAGGTCATCAGCAAAATTTGCTCGACAGTTAATTCTCGCTCGAGCAGTAAGCGCAAATAAATACGGGTAATATTATAGGTTTTACCGGTACCAGCACTGGCTTCAATTAAATGTTTGCCACTGAGTGGAATCTCCGCTGCGTTTAAATGAGTAAGCTGCATTATTTATCCCCCGAAACATTAATAACGTGCTGATAAAGATCGTGATAAATGCTGTCAATATCGGCTTTATAATCTATAAATTCAGGGCATTGCGGCCAAAAATAGTTGATATAAGGATCGGCGCTCAGCCCTGGAATATTGTCATTACCACACCAAAATTGTTCAAAACTCGTCTGAGTCATTGACACCGGTTTCCCTCTACTTTTCTTAAAAACTTGCGTGGCAATATTGCCATTCACTAATAAGGGTTGCTGTAAGCCTTTAAAATAATAATGAATGAATAACTGCAATTGCTGATGCGCTAGATCACTGTTTGCTGTTAACGGCTCAGCAACAGCGCTGGTTTGCTTAACCGTGTACTGCTCTACTTTTTGTGCTTTAGTATTAAAATAAAAACCTAGAGAATTTGTAGCACCATCAATTAAAAGATTATTTTTTGACGTTTCAACCGCTAGCCCTTCACTTGAAGCTGTATTGAGCGCATTTTGTTGTTGCCAAAGCGTAACAATTAAATGATTTAGGTAAAGTACAAACAGATCTTTTGCTTTTGCCGTAGAGCTGCGGTAATAGACTAAATTAGCGTCTGTTTCACTTGTTCCGTTCTTTTTGATCGGGAGTTGTGCTGTTAACTTAACCGTTAGCGTCGGCGAGACCTTAACGATTACGTGACAATCAACCAGCTCAGGATTCTCAAGCCCCTGCGATAAAATTTCATTCGCTAACTGTTCACTATCACTTTGCCACTCTTCATAGTGGCTGGCCATGGTCGGTAAATCTGGGAATTTCCCCGAAAAAGTAGCCCGTTGCAATGCTTGCTCAAGATCAGGAGCGTCGTCAGTATGTAAATGTGCCGCTAGCAACGCTTGCTTTAATAAATAGGTTTCAAGATGATCTGGTGCAAAAGGCTCAACATCATCAAGTGAAACGCGGTTATCTTCTAAATATAGATTCAATGCTTGCTGAGCAAAATATTTGCTAGGATGCTGAAAGAATCGGCTTAACTGGGCTGCTGAGATCGTAATTTCTTCCACCTGACTACCGTCATCGGTGCTGATTTTTTCAACAGGGTTACTGTCTATGGCTAACAATGGCGTTTGATCTTGACTACCCTTACCTATTGCATGCGCTAACCAATGAGGGTCGAAGCTATTAGCGTTGCCAATATGATGAACTTGTTTATCAGTAACATCAGCTGTAATCGCGTCATAATTGTTGGTACTAAAAGGCTGCATTGGGATCTGTTTACTATTTTTATCCCCCGGCTGGTCATCATCAAAATTCCAACCATAACCTTGGCTGAGGTAATCCATAAATTCAGCTAACACTAAAGAAGGTTGTTTTTCGGTATTATTTTTAATACTACGCCCTTGGTAGCTCAAATATAATGATGTTCTCGCCGAGATTATCGCTTCTAAAAATAAGTAGCGATCATCGCCGCGCAGCGATCTATCCCCTAATTTAGCCGACGATTTCGCCAGTAAATCAAAACCTAAGGGTTGTCGTTGCCGCGGGAATTCACCATCGTTTAGTCCTAATACGGCAATAATTTTAAAGGGAATACTGCGCATCGGTAACATTGAGCAGAACGTCACCTGACCAACCATAAATTGGCGACTAGCATCGCCTTGGCTAAAGTGTTGCTGCAAAAATTCAGTAACAATGCTGAGCTCAATTTTTTCATCAATGCCACCATGGTGGCAATATTCCACTAAGCTGGCGATAGCCCCTTCAATAATGGCCATTGAGTTTTCTATATGAGTGTTCATTAATGATGCATCGTTGCTGGTAGCAAAAAGTGACTCAAGCTGAGCCAGTAAGAAGCTTTGCCATGCTTGTGGTGTTCTGGCTTGGCTAAGCTGAATACTAAATTGTTGTAGTTGTTCAATTAACAACATTAGTTGCCCGAGCAACAGCGCATCATCACCTTCAACATTGGCAAGCAGCATTTGCTTTTGGTAAACCACCTCACTATCGGCAAAAGCGAAACCGCGCAGTAATCTTGATAGCCCTTGCTGCCAAGTAAAGTTGTTATTCGCTTCATCGCCAATAATGGCTTGTTTATGGGCACTATCAAGACCCCAATGAATGCTGGCTTGTTGAAGCCATGCACTAATTTTATCGATATCTTCATTGGCAATAGCAAATTTATTGGCGACTGCATTCTGCCGTAAAAAGGCAATTAGCTGACTGACCTGAAAACGTGAATCGGGTAACGATAATAACTCACTAAAAGCGGCAATCAGTGGATCGCTATCTTGCGCACTTCTATCGGCGATAGAGCAAGGTAAAGGCGGTACTTCATCGGCTAATTGCTGCCAACCACGGGTAAAGACCGCATTAACATAAGGCGCATAGCTTTCAATTTGCGGACACATTACTAACACATCTTTTGGCGTTAATGGCTGGTGGTGTTTATCATTGTTATTGGCAAGGTTACTGCGATTAAATTGATGCAACAAATAATCGTGTAGTGCTTGTACTTCACGTAAGGCACTATGGCAACTCACAATACTGATAGAGTCATCAATCATTATTGATTTTTTATCCGGCTCGTTGTTTGCGTTAGTTGCAGTCGCATCTTCAAGGTGTAAAATGTCGTTTTGAATTTGGTGTAAAATAGAAATATCATTATTACAATTTTCATTGGCACTTAATTGCTCACCGGCGGCAACAAATAATTCGACATTAACGGTACTGTAATCTTGTAATAACGATAAAAACTCACGGCCTTGTTGGCCCAAGTTTGCCAGTAACGGATTGCCAACATAAATGCTGTCGTCACTGACATCAGCCGACCAATGAGATAACTTTTTAATCGCCTGCTTTTCACTGATGATATCGCCCCAATAGGCAAAGCAAGGGTTTAGATGATAAAAATCAATTTCAACGTGTTCACTTAACGCATTAAGAAATGTCAGCCATATTGGCGGCATGGTATTAATAGCAAAAAAACTGATCCGTTTTGGCAATAAATCTGGTGTTTGGCGAATTTTCTCGTCAATATTGGCTACTGCGCCGTTCAATAGTTCAACGGGATTATAAGGCACCTCGGCCACTAATAGTCGCCAAAGTTTCGCCTGCCATTGCAACTCTGTTGGTGGCACTGCACCGAAATCTTGTTGGTGAGACTGTACGCTACCCTGCTGCCAATTATCTAACCACGTCGGTCTAAATATTAAATATTGCTCATATAAATCTGCCAGTTGTACCGCTAACTGATAACGTTTTAAATCAGCAGAATGATCACCTTGCCAGTACTGGTTAGCTTGTGAGAAATCATCATCATTAGTGATAATTGCACTACCCAACAGACCATAGATTCGCCACGTAAGCACTTCTCTAGAGTAAGGAGATTGATCAAGTACGTTTTCGTCGCCAGCCAAGGTTCTTATTAGCTTCCACAGGAATTGAGATGGTAACGCGTACCCCATATTCATACTGATACCGCGCTCTTGGGCAATGGCGAGGTTTAACCAATGCTGCATCCCTGGATTTTGAACAATAATGACCTCTTGATTAAAGACGCCTAAAGGGGAAAGTTGCGAGATTTTATTGAGCAACACTAATAAATTTTCCATCTTATTAGCAGGGTATAAATTAATCAAAGGGGAGCCTTGTTTCAGAGTTAAAAAGCGTGATCGCGCTATAGGGTAAATTTACCCTAAGCGGGTTGCGAACACTAGAAAATTATTGCAGAAACAACCGCTATTTACAGCGGAAAATATTGAAAAATCTTGGGGTGAAATAATCGAAAGCTGACACTTGAATGTACTTGAGCAAAGATTAGCTGATCATAGCGTAAGGAAATACACCCGCCCTTGGCGCACTAAGTTATGATGATGTTTGTGTGGGAGTGTATTTGCGTTTATGTAGCCACTCTATCCAGTAATGAGTGGCTATTAATATTGCTGTTAAATATAAAGCTAAATACAAGTGCTTAAAAGTGGCTTTTAATAAAACTAACCGCTTTATTAACATACTTAGGGCTATCAAAAACCGGATCACCGTGCCTTGCACCAGCTTTAATAAATAATTGATGCTCAATCCCTTGCGCTGCTAATTGCGCCGTTAAATGATGACTTTGACTAGCGGGCACAATAGTATCGTTACCGCCATGCATGATGATAAATGGTGGTGTGTTGTTATCAATGTAAGTGGTTGGCGAGGCGTTTTTAGCTAAAGCAACATTAACCCTTGGTGAGCTTCCTAGCATTTTAGCCTGCGCAGAATCAGGCGCATCATGATCGATACGCCCTGAATTACCGGTTAATTCAACCAAATCACTTGGTCCAAAAAAATCGACCACAGCTGCAACACGGTAATTTGCTTTAACCTCGGGTAAATAGAAATCAGTTTGGTGGCTATTTGATGTCGCGATTAACGCCGCTAAATGTGCGCCCGCAGAGCGTCCCATTACCGCTACCTCACCTTGTTTAAAGCCATAATCATCCGCGCCTGCAATGATAAAGTTAATAGCGTCGTTAACATCTCGAACAGGTGCCGGGAAAGTCGCTTCGCCGCTAAGGCGATAATTAACCGCGGCAATGGCATAACCTTCTTTAAGAAAGCTGGTTGCCAGCACGCCATTGCGTTCAATAAGTTCATCTTTAGAACCGCGCATCCACGCACCACCATGTACCCAAATCAATAACGGTAACTCGGTAGTAACCTTTTGCTGAGGAAGGTATAAATCAAGCTCTAGCTGTCTATCCCCGATGGTTTTATATACTAAGGTAGTAGTGCTGTACGCTTTGTTGGTGACAGTGGTATTTTTATCAGTAGCAGCGGTAAATGTTGACGCAAGCACCATTAATAAAGCGGTGAAGTATTTCATCGAAACCCTTTGTTATTTCTATCGGTAATAACAAAGGATAATAAAAGGAATAAGGATATTTAGCTATAGCATAAAAAGATTATATACAAAATCAATATAGTGGTTTGTTACGCGAGTGGTAACCCTGTTCTAATACCCTTGTTAATTGTGCCACTTGAGTGCTGATACGTTCAATTAATAACAGCTCACTAAAGCGAGAGAAGTCGTCTATATACCAGACAGACTCAGCCGATTGCTTACCGCTGGCGAGTTCTACATAATTCAACCCTAGCTCTAGCGCATCTTGCTTGCTACTGGTATCACTACTTAAACTGGCAACAAAGGGGATCAGCTTATGGTTAGCCGCCACGATAAAAGCAATGTCCTTAGCCATTAACAAATAATCTAATTGTAAATTAAGTTGGCGAATACTCGCTGCTGTAGTTTGATAATTAGCGTTAAACGTTAGCCTATGCTCTGGCCATAAGGCACTTAGATCACGATTTAGAATACCTAGCATCACCAGCAGATTATTACTATTAAGCCAAAAATATTCGCTATCATTGGCTTGCACTACCTTTTCACCCTTGGGCATTATCGCCTGCGCGATATCAATATCAACAATACGAATATTGCTTTGCCTAAGACTTGGGTAGATGTCTAACTCAGGCTTCACCGCACTGATGCCAACCACAGCGTCAAAAGAGTCAAACCGATGGCTACTATGTTTACGTAACCAACTAGCAATGCGATTTATCGGCAAGCGCTTAGGTGGTAAATAACTGATCTCGATATTAGTCCCTTGCACCATAGCTTTACTTAAGCTGTAACTCATTGGACTCACGGTAGCAATATTCCCCTGAGCTGCGGCTAGGTTGGCCGATATGCTAAGTAACAAGAGTAAAAACAACATGAGATAAACGCTATATTTATTGATCAATACCATTTGCTATCCTTTTTTATGTGACAAACTATAACTAACGATAGCAAACACAAACCATACGCATGCGACTAATATAATTGCTGGCCCTGTTGGTACTGCCCATAACATATACATGGGTAATAGTACGCCAGTTAAAGCACTGGAGGTGGCAATAACTATTGACCAAACTAGCATGCCTTGTAAATTATGCGCTAATAAACGCGCACTGGCGGCAGGTATTAGTAATAATGCGCCAACCAATATCGCACCAATTATTTTTACCGCGGCTACGGTCATTAACGCAATCAGTAAGACAAAACTATAATCATGTAGCTTGGTATTAACGCGTAGGCTCTTAGCTATTTCTGGAGACAAAGCGGTTAAATAGGCTTTATTAGAATATTTAAAACCTAAGGTGGTGATCAGCACAAACATCACAAACAAAATAGCAATATCTTGGCCATCGGCGGTAAGCACTGAGCCAAATAATACTTGCTCAACTAAATGCGCATTTACCTGTTTAGCGACAATCATCAGTAATGCTGCACCAAGTGCTAACGCAAAAGCTAAAAACACGCCGATTAATGCGTCATAAGGTACGGTAGTTCTGCCGCGAACCCATTGTAACGTGAGCGCAAAAATTATTGAAAAAGTAAACAAGCTGATCCACGGTGCGGTGACGGATTCTCCTAATAATATACCGATTGACACCCCGGTTAGCGCCGAGTGGCCAACGGCTTCCGATAAAAAAGCTAAACGCTTAACTACTACTAGTGTGCCGAGTGCACCTAATAATGGTCCGAGCATTAAGCAGGCTAGAAAGGCGTTAACTAAAAAACCATAGCTAAACATTTCAGCTAACCAACCTTGAGCGGCTAGCGAAGAAAATACTTGATGAAGTCTATCTAACATATCAGTGGTCTTAGGCCATATTGGCCAAATCTAAAGGTGAAGCATTTTGCTTTAACAACGTAAATATCTGCTGCGCAGACCCTACTTGAACGAGTTTTCCATCGATGTAGGCAACTTGTTGGCAATAACTCGCCACCACAGGCCAATGATGCTCAACCATTAATATGGTTTTGCCGGTTTGATGATAATCACTCAAGATATCTAAAATTAATTGATGACCTTGCTTGTCAACACCCGCGAGAGGTTCATCTATTATCAACATATCAGGCTCATTAATCAGTGCACCGCACAGCAGCACTCGTTGACGCTCACCCGTTGATAAGGTACCAATCCGCTTATCGGAAAAATGACTGATCGCAAACTTGGCCATGGTTTGGCTTATTCTTTGATTGCGCTTATACCTTAGCCACACCGGCCTGTTTTCACAGACAATACGCAAATAATCTAAAACGGTAATGGGTAAAGTAGCATCGAACGGTGCTAATTGTGGAACATAGCCAATGGAACCTATTTTTCCTTGATGCCAGTCGAAACTAATCAGCCCTTGATGTGGCACTAAGCCAAGTAAAGCTTTTAATAACGTTGATTTTCCGCCGCCATTGGGCCCAACAATCCCCATCCAACATCCGGGTTCTACGGTTAGATTAAAATTTGATAACAAAATATTTTGTTCAATGTTAACGGTCATATCATCACAAACCACGCTCGGTGACGAGCACGGCAGTTTAAGGTTACTACTAGCCATTAACTCACCTTATTGGCAGCATAAACTAACGCTTCGGTTAGCTTATTAATATTGTGTCGCATCGCTTGCTCTACCATTTCTTTATGATATTCACCATGGGTCATATGAGAGAAGTGGTAAACTTTAATGCCGGTCTCTTGCTCAATAACATCAATATAACTGTTGGCCATATTTAGCTCGGTAAACAATACATCGATATCGGCTTTTCTAATTTCATCAATGGTTTTTTGCAGTTGTGCAGCACTCGGTTTAATCCCGTGTGCTGGCTCTACTACCGCAGATACCGTTAACCCAAACTCTTGTAAAAAATAACCGTAAGCGTTGTGCGTACTGGCAATTTTAACTTTACTTAAGTCTTTTTTAATCAGAATGGTTTGGATGTTTCTTTTCAGCGAACGCAATTTTTTAGCATATAAAAAGGCGTTTTTACTAAAGTACTTGGCATTGGTTGGATCAAGTTTACCCAGTGCTTTGGCAACGCTATACACTTGACGGATAGAAGCATCGATCGAAACAAAGGTATGCGGATTATATTTATCGCCATGGCCTAATAACGGCACATCTTTATTGGCGTAAATCACGGTTAAATTATGTGGCTTAACTCTATCCACTGCGATCATAGCGAAATCATCATGACCAATACCATTAACAACTAGCGCATCTAGCTGATTCAAACGTTCGATATCTGCAGGGTTTAACGCATAGTTATGCGGATTGAAGCCAGACGCGATTAACGGCAAAACACGGCCTTTTTCGCCAAGGATATTGGCGACATATGAATAATACGGGTGGAGTGTAATACCTACCGTTAGCACTTTATCAGGCTGCTGTGCGCTAACTTGTCCGGAAAGAGTAAATACGAGGGTTAATACTATCCGCAATGTAGCAGGTAATGCTAAAAATAAGTTAATCCAATGTTTCATATTGTTATTTCTCATATGTCTAAAACTTTACTATGCGCAGCGGAAAACCACAGCTTTCCGGCTTGACAAAAATTGTCATCATGCACCGGTAGTTCGTCAGGGTGCGCACTGCGGTGTTCATCAACACTCGCTTGCCATTGCACCTGCCAATGTTGCTCAGGTAATTTAATCAGCCGCAAAACCGCTTGTTGTTGTATCAACACAAAACAATTTTCACTCGGTGCTAGCACTTGCTGTGAAGAGAACGGCTCTACTTCATATTCTTGTAAATCATTGAGTGTTGGTGCTTGGCTAAGTAAGCCAACGTCTTGCAACATCACTATTTCATCACTGGCAATACTTAGCTGAATAGCTAAATTACTCAATTGATTTGGTAGCCGTAGCGCCTGCCTTTCTTTATGCACGGTTGTCCATAACAATATAACTGCTAATAGCAGCACCGCGAATAACGTTAAGAAAAAGTACCGGTTTTCTAACCGGCCACCGTTAGTAGCAATAATTTCGCGGATAACTGGCTCTAGCATCGGTGGTTTATTGAAGTTCGGCATAATCAAATTCTGCTGGGCTCTCATGACCGGGGTCAAAGACAATATAATATTCTCCTTGAGGTAAAGTGAGTGTAACGCTACCGTCGCTAGCGGTAATAACCGTTAGCAATAATGTATCGTCATAAGAAAATACTTTAAGTTTAACGTTACCGGCTAAACTCGCGTCGCTATAGCCGGCTTCACAAACCAATTTGGACTTAACTTGCTGATTGCCTAAATGACTATTTTTCGGCTTGCTTTCTTGTTGGTGGTAATGGCAGCTTAAGGTTGGAAAATGCGCATTCGCCTTGCTGCAAAGCAGCAAGGGAAATAATGCTAACAAAGGCAAACCAGCGATAAAATTAGCTTTATTATTCATAAATCACTTCAAAAGCATAATATACACGGGTGATATCGTAATCCGCTTCTGGGTCTGTACTCTTTTTCTTGTGATTCACTTTCAACATATAACGACCACCTTGAGTAAAGGTAACGTTAACGATCCCTTCATGGTTAGCGTTAAGCTCAAACACTTGAGGTTGTTGTTGATATTGCGGCGCTTCTTTTTCAATGGTTACAGGTAAACCTTCAACTGGTTGCCCATTAAACAACAACTTCATGGCAATATTTTCACCCGTGACATAATCAGCAGGATGAGTAACCGGCACGAGTTCAAAACCAGTATTTTTTGCTTGCAGCACCGTATTAGTGGGCGCTTGGTTGGTTACATAAGACATCGCGATGGTGAAGTACTTTCCGGTTTCTAAATTTTTACCTTCCTTGGGCATTTGTGCAAGTGCCACTGATTTTTTAGCGCGTAATCTTTTCTTAGTGTCACGTTTACCAACGGTATAACGAGAAAAATATGAAGGGCCACGTTCATAAGTCAAGCTATAAGTACCTTGCTCTTCGATAGCTAAATCAAACGTCGCACGGCGCTTACCTTCAAAATACGGGCCTACTCTTCGTATTTTTTTACCATCAACCCCATAAACGTTAACGCCATTGCTTGGCATGGCGAAATCAGGTCTAAATGGGGTATGTGATGCGGTAACATCAACAGATACCTGGCTAGGTTTATCACTATCAACAGTAAAATAACTAGGCCAAATATAGATGTCGTGCGCAAGACTTTGAAACGTTGACAAGGCGAATACGCAGCCTCCCAGAAGAGTTGCTAATTTATTTGCTTTCATTACTTAGTTCCTAGGTTAATTGTTACTGGGCCTATTTCTTTATCAGCCGCTATTTTGTATACCATTTGTTGGTCATTTACATTTATCGCCTGCTTTAACAACGAACGACCACCATCTTCTCGCACCACTTCAATAAATAAGTTAAATTGCTCAACGTCATTAATATCGAATTTTTTCTTATAGATATCAGGGCCCTTGGTTGCGCCCGTTACGCCATCTGGCGCTGTTCCATATCTGCCCTGTTTACGCCACCAACGGCGAATATCAACTAACCATTTGTCTTTACGGCCTTTTTTTAAGTGCCATAATAATAATGTTTCTTTTTTCTTATTGCTTTCGATCCAAATAGCAACATAAGGGTTGTGGTAATTAGCCGTTGTAAAGCTTGGCAGCTCAAATTTCAGCTCCATTTGCTGAGCTTGAGCCTGATCTTGTGCAGCGACACTGCCCATTAAAAGAACTAACATCAATATAACTTGTTGTACCATTAAGACTTCCTCCTAGTGCATTAAAAGCACTGCAAAAATAAAAATACTGCTACCCATTAACATCGAAATATTCGCGGGAATTCGCTCAAGTCGATTAACAACCACTAACCAAAAACCACTCAGACAAAACAGCAACATACATACCGCACTAATATCT
>Ga0209395_1005519_pt1 | contig 14227 bp, 6 predicted proteins | sample GOMGulsemesocosm_3_FD_184635 | JGI IMG/M metagenome (GOLD analysis project Ga0209395, IMG submission 184635) | Methane-oxidizing microbial communities from mesocosms in the Gulf of Mexico - GOM9D Gulf of Mexico (SPAdes) (version 2) | ecosystem: Environmental > Aquatic > Marine > Cold seeps... | reverse complement strand
AAAACCTCAGCCAATAAATCAGAGAATAGAATAAACAAAGATATTTGGGGGTAATAGAGAGTAAAGGGGGGGCGCATTCGCCCCTTCAAACAAAATAAAGGCAAAATTAAAGAATCAGCTTTATTTATTTCCAGATTCACTTAAAAGATACCCGTCGACCTATCAATTTACTGCTAACAAATACTAGTTCTTTAACATGCTAAAATACGGCAACTAAAGCCTCCCTATCTCTCCAATCGAGCATAAGCAAATGTTACGAATCAATGAACTAAAGTTACCTTTAAATCACTCAGATGATGATTTACCGGCCGCTATTATCGATAAATTGAAAATCCCAGCTAAAAACCTGCTCAGTTTCAATATCTTTAAACGCAGCTTTGATGCACGTAAAAAAGCTAATATTCTGCTAATCTATCAAGTCGACGTTACGCTTACCGAAGCAACAGAAAAAGATGTATTAAACAAATTTTCTGAACAACCCACTGTTAAACCATCCCCTGACACAGCCTATAAATTTGTTGCTCAGGCTGCTGCTGATTTTCCAAACCTAAATCAACAACGCCCAATCATTATAGGCTTTGGTCCTGGCGGCATTATGGCTGCTCTGGTTTTAGCTCAAATGGGACTAAAACCCATCGTGCTAGAACGCGGAAAAGAAGTCAGACAACGCACTAAAGATACCTGGGGGCTTTGGCGAGAACGTAAACTCAATACAGAGTCTAATGTTCAGTTTGGTGAAGGTGGAGCTGGAACATTTTCAGATGGCAAACTTTATAGTCAAGTTAAAGACAAACGACATTTAAGCCGCAAGGTGTTAACCGAATTTGTTAAAGCCGGTGCACCAGAAGAAATTTTAATGATAAGCAAACCTCATATTGGTACTTTTAAACTGGTCAAGATGGTTGAAAGCATGCGTGCTGAAATTATCCAACTGGGAGGTGAAATCCGTTTTGAACAAAAAGTCGAAAAACTACTCCGCGATAAAACCAGTGATGGACAAGGCCAAGTCAGTGGTGTTGCATTAAAAAGTGGAGAGATTTTACATAGTCGCCATATTATCCTGGCTATTGGCCACAGTGCTCGTGACACCTTCCAAATGTTATTTGATCAGGGCGTTTATATTGAACCAAAACCTTTTTCAATCGGCTTTCGTATAGAACATCCTCAATCAGTGATTGATCAAGCTCGTTTTGGTGAACAAGCAGGCAATCCAATATTAGGCGCTGCTGATTACAGCTTAGTTCATCATTGTAAAAATGGCCGCAGCGTTTATAGTTTTTGCATGTGCCCTGGCGGTACTGTAGTGGCTGCAACTTCGGAAGAAAATGCAGTGGTAACTAATGGAATGTCTCAATATTCACGTAACGAACGCAATGCTAACGCAGCCATTGTGGTGGGTATTGATCCAGAACGCGACTATCCTGAACATGTATTTGCAGGCATAGATTTACAACGTAAACTAGAATCCTTAGCTTATGTTTTAGGCGGAGAAAATTACAACGCACCTGCTCAGTTAGTTGGAGACTTTTTAAAAGACCAACCATCAAACCAATTGGCAGAAGTGACTCCATCCTATCAACCAGGAATCACCATGGGCGACCTATCTAAAGCCCTACCCAAATTCGCCATAGAAGCTATCCGTGAAGCTATCCCGGTATTTGACAGAAAAATCAAAGGCTTTGCCATGGCTGATGCTGTATTAACGGGCGTAGAAACCCGTACCTCCTCGCCTATCTGTATAAAACGAGACAAAGACTTTCAAAGTATTAATACCCTAGGTCTTTATCCCGTCGGTGAAGGTGCAGGTTATGCAGGTGGAATTTTATCAGCTAGTATTGATGGCATTAAAAGCGCAGAAGCGCTGGCATTGGATATATTGCAATGTAGACAAAAATGAGTTGAGTAAAAATGCTCTATTTTAAAGTTCAAATCTCCCCTAACCCTAATGCTGCTTACTTAAGGAATACTAATTATTAAACAATAGGTTAAGGACGTAGGTTGGGCAAAGCGCTCTTGCGTGCCCAACAATTAACCGCGATAATGAAGTTAAGCAATGGCCTACCCAAGCGGTATGCCCCGTTTGGCGGTAGATGTAGATCAAGTGGCTTCGATTTGTTGGGCACGTCACTACTCGTTCCTTTGCCCAACCTACGGTCTATCTTGTTGAAAATAATAAAGCAATACTTCTTAAGTAAGCAGTATTACCCCCTACCCCCTCTTTGCTAAAGAGGGGAATCAAACCGATGCTTTCAATTATCAACCTGTGGTTTGTATCTAGCCATGAAATAAACAAAATATTTCCCCCACAAAGGGCTCTGCCCTCTTCTCTCTATTAATTTACCATTCACATTTTGGGCCATATGGGTCATTACTTTGTAGTTCTGCAATGATAAGCTAATTCTTAAATTAGAAGATTGTAGGGCGGACTTCAGTCCGCCATAGCGGCAGTTTATGGCAATAATTGCGGACTGAAGTTCGCCCTACATTTTTACCCTGTAGTTAATTAATAGTCATGAAAGGTTACTAGCAATCAGCACCTCACCTATATCGTTAACCTATCTCTTACGGAGAAAATACTATGCCTAATGTTGAATTACCTCAAAATGATTCCAATACTGAACTACGACAAAAGAACTTACAAAAAAACCAATCAAAATATCAATATAAATATGACTATGCCTCCTTATCAGGTATTGCTATGGCTGATGGTGTTCCTTGTAAGGAATTACCTGATTTTATTTGGATAAAGGAAGCTATTAAGACCAGCTTACGCTTATTACGTAATGTAGGTACATACCATTTCTTTTCGCGTTTTGCCTTTCGCTATTCTAAAAAACAAGGCTCCAATATTCGCTCCCAGCAACCAAAAAAAATGAGTGATTATATTCGTTATTTTCAGACTCTAAATATTCCTAGAATAACTCTAAACTATCAAGATGATGATGTCTTTGCTCGTATGCGTGTAGCAGGGCAAAATCCATTAATGATTACAGCAGTAACAGAAATTGATCCAAATTTTCCTGTTAATGATGACATATTCCAATCTATAGCAGGCTTTACTAACGATACACTTGCTGCAGCCATTAAAGAGAATCGTCTATTTAGTGTAGATTACAAAAAACTAGAGTTACTTAAAGATGGTACTGATGGTCAAGGTGTACAACAATATAATTATGTTCCAAAAGCATTATTTGCTATACCCGTCAACCAAGCATGTCTTAAAACATCCTTGATGCCCATCGCCATTCAATGCGATCAGAACTCAAGTAAAAACATGCCTATTTATACACCAAATGATGGAACTGCTTGGTGTATGGCAAAGGTAATTGTCCAAATTGCTGACTTTAATTATCATGAATTGATTAGCCATTTAGCCGCCACACATCTATTGATTGAACCCTTTGTTGTAACAACCCACAGGCAGCTTGCAGACAATCACCCGTTAAAAGTTTTATTATTACCCCATTTTGAGGGCACTATTTTCATTAACTGGGCAGCAGAAAAAGCATTAGTTAATACTGGAGGAAAAGTTGACACTCTTTTTTCTGGCACAATAGAAAGTAGTCGAGCACTTGTTGCAGAGAGATTGAAACTCTCATTTAATAAAGAGCTTTTTCCTAAAAAAATGGCACAACGCGGTGTAGATGATCCAAACCTTATTTACCCTTATAGGGACGATGCACAAAAAATTTGGCAGGCAATCTATGAATGGGTTGATGGTTATTTAGATATCTACTATAAAAATGATCAAGATATTGTTAATGATTTAGAACTTGCAGCATGGGCAGAAGAATTAACTAAAAAAGGAAAAGTTTTTGATTTTGGTGATGATAATGGAAAAGTATCTACTTTATCCTATCTAAAAGAAGCGGTTACCATGTTGATTTTCACCTCAAGTGCTCAGCATGCAGCGGTTAACTTTACTCAACATGATTTTGCAGGTTATCCACCCAATATGCCTGCTGCTGGATACACCCCCGCACCAGAAAATAAAAATCAATCGACACAAGACTGGATAAATTTACTTCCCTCAACTAACCAGTCAGCAAAACAAGTCGAATTGGTTTTTTTACTCAGTGATGTTTACTATACAAAGTTAGGGCACTATAAAGAAGATTATTTTAATGACAAAACAATAACACCTTTGTTACAAAAGTTTCAGGCATCTCTAGATCAAATTGAAGCAGAAATTAATAAGCGAAATATGCAAACAGATTCTGCTGATATGATGCCTTATGATTATTTATTACCCTCAAAGATCCCACAAAGTATTAATATTTAACATAGCTCTAACAAACCACAGATTTATAAGAAATTGCTCGCATATAGCTCTTAAACCTGTGGTTTGTTAAAAGCCATTAAAATAAATATGATGCCTATTCACCACTTATCACCCATTAACTAGAATTTTTACATACCCTAACGCCTAAAACAATTCTAGTTTTATTTGTACTTATTCAGCCTGTAGGTTTCCAACCTTTCTATATCTAGAAAAATATGGCATTTAATTAGTTGAGGTGTGTCATTTGACATATTTTAATTACTTTATTTCAACGGTTTTATCATTAAACTTTACACTGCTATTCCCTATAAATTAAATATTTAAATTTAATAATATAATTATATTACCAATAGATCATTGATAATATAGGGAATGTTTTTATAACAATAGGCATTATATATTTTTCAAATTACCCATATAAGTTAAGCGGTATATTAGTTGCATAAGTAAAAGCTTACATTCAATTTTTTCTTAGGGGAAACTATGCTTGCTTGGCATCGAAAACTTTTATTCCTTTTATTACTTCTACTTCCATTTTTTACAGGCTCCACTGCTTGGGCTGCTAAAAATGGAAAACGATGGGATAAAACACCAGATATATTTAATTTTGTTGATCTGACAGGTGCTCAGCTGCTTAGTTCAATTAATGCAAATTCCATCACTGTCTCAGGGATCAATACTTCAATAAGTATTAGTATTACTAATGGTGAGTATTCTATAAATGGAGGAACCTATAGTAATTCCTCTAGCCGTGTGAATAATGGTGATACAGTTGATGTTCGTCAAACTTCTTCAGGCCAACACTTAACAACAACCAGTGCAGTTCTTAACCTGAATGGTGTTACTGATAGTTTTGATGTAACAACGTTAGAAAACACCCCAGATACTACACCAGATACCTTTGTTTTTACCGATCAAATAGGGGTAGCTTTGGATTCAGCTGTTAATTCAAATTCTATTTCTGTCACTGGTATTAACACTGCTACAAATATTTCAGTAAGCGGTGGTGAATTTTCTGTTAATAATGAACCTTTTTCATCTGTAAGCCGTACTGTTACTAATGGTGACCTTGTTACGGTTCGTTTAATTGCCTCATCAGCTTACATCACCACATCACAGGCGACATTAACTATTGGTGGAGTGAGTGCTACATTTAGTGTTACTACAATAGAGAAACTTATTGATAATACCCCTGATGCCTTTGTTTTTACCGATCAAATAGGGATAGCTTTAAATTCAGTTGTTATTTCAAATTCTATTACTGTCACTGGTATTAACTCTGAAACGGCTATTTCAGTGACTGGAGGTGAATTTTCTATTAATAATGGTCCTTATTCATCAACAAGCAGTTCAGTTAACAATAACGATCTTGTTACAGTTCGTTTAATAGCCTCATCAGCTTACATCTCTACAACACAGGCAACATTAACTATTGGTGGAGTGAGTGCTACATTTAGCATCACTACTATAGACAACCCTATTGATAATAGCCCAGATACATTCAGCTTCATTGATCAAGCAAATGTTGAAACTAATAGCGTCAATATTTCTAATTCAATTACAGTGTCAGGTATAAACACTGCTATTGCCATATCTATTTCTAATGGTGAGTATGCAATTAATGGCGGTAGCTATACATCTTTAGCTGCTGAAGTCTCCAATGGTAATACTGTTACGGTTAGACAAACATCGTCTTCTTCATATCAAACTACTACGGATACACTTCTAACCATTGGCGGAATCAATGATACTTTTAGCACTACAACAATTGCAGAACCCAACTTAAGTTTTCAATTACCTCCTCAGCCAGCTGGTGATGCAACATTCAGCACCAGTCATTTCTCAGGTTCTGATAATTGTACGCAATGCCATAACAACCTGACGGATAACCAGGGTAATGATGTTGCTATTGAAAAAGATTGGTCAGCAACGATGATGGCTAATTCAACACGTGACCCATTCTGGAAAGCTAAAGTAAGAACAGAGTTAAATCGTAATCCTCATTTAGCTGATGTTATTAATGACAAATGTAGTCGTTGTCATGCACCTATGGCCAACTTTGAAGCTAAGAAAAACAATGAGCCTATTGAGATTTTAGATAATGGTTTTCTTAACGCATCACATTCTCGTCATGATGCTGCAATGAATGGGGTAAGTTGTACACTTTGCCATCAAATTCAAGATTCACCAAAACTAGGTACTCTTGAGAGTTTTACGGGTAAATATGAAATTGGGAATAATAAAGAAATTTTTGGTCCTTATGACAACCTATTTCCAAACCCAATGGTGATGAATACTGGCTTTACACCAAAATTCAGTTTGCATACTAAAGAATCTGAAATGTGTGCAACCTGTCATAATGTTAAAACGCCGTTTGTAGATGGAGCAGGTACTGTTTTAAGCACAACACTAGAATCAGAATTTCCTGAGCAAATGCCATATTCAGAATGGTTACACAGTGATTATGCAGAAACAAACAGTTGCCAATCTTGTCATATGGAACGCGCTAATGGTGTACCTATTTCTAACCGCCCTATGTGGTTAGAAGGTCGGAATAATTTTGCTGTCCATGAATTTGTCGGTGCCAATACCTTTATGCTAAATATTTTGAAAAACAATAAACAGCAGCTAGGTGTCATTGCTACTAACTTTGATGACATTATTGCGGCAACTAACACCATGATACAATCATCGGCAACCATTGAGGTATTAAGCCAATCATTAAACCAGGGTCAATTAGACTTTAGCCTGAAAATCAATAGTCAAACAGGTCATAAACTTCCTAGTGCTTATCCATCACGTAGAGTTATTGTTCACGTAACTGTATTAGATAATTCAAATAATGTGGTATTTGAATCAGGTAAAGTAAATGATAATGGTAGCGTACAAGGTGTCGCTTCTGATTTTGATGCATTGGCATTTGAACCACATTACGATGTTATAAACGCTCCAGATCAGGTTCAGGTTTATGAAGCTATTATGGGCAATAGTGATGATGAGGTAACTTATACATTATTACGTGGGGCAACTTATCTTAAAGATAATCGCCTTTTGCCAAATGGCTTTAACAAAGCAACAGCTCCTGATGATGTGGCTGTAGCGGGTATTGCCAATAATGATAATAACTTTATTGGTGGTAGCGATCAGATCAGCTATCGTATCAGTGGTTTAACTGGTGGTAGTTATACGGTTAAAACTGAACTGGTTTATCAAACCATTGCCTATGGTTTTGTCAGAGATTTATTTGATGATAATTCTGCCGAAGTCAATGACTTTAAGAAGATGTATAACGAGTCTACTAGCAAGACTTCGGTGTTAACTTCAACTGATTTTACTGTTCAGTAAGCTATAAAAAAGACTATCAGCAAGGATGCTTTTAGTCTTTATTTAAGAATACCTAGACTGGGCTAGTTTTGACTAAAACTAACTATTCAATGTACTCTTGAAAAGTTATTTCAATTAAAAAGGCCGCCTATTCTTTCTGCTTAGACCAGAACAGGCCCTAAAATACGTAATATTTCATCACAGGTAGTTAATCCTAAATTTACCTTTTCTAAGCCATCTTCTAATAAGGTTCTATATCCACTTTTTATCGCACACTGTTTAATTTCTCTTTGATTCGCCTGTGCTGCAATAAGATCTCGCATTTCTTCGTTTGGAATCAGAATTTCATACAGACAAACTCGTCCTTGATACCCCGTATTACTACATTTTTCACAACCCTGACCTTTGTATACAGGATGAGTATTTTCTGAAAAAATAGGGCCTAGTTGCTGAATTATATCTGGGGCAACAACCTCTTCTTGTTTACAATGCTCACAAATTTTTCTGACTAAACGTTGAGAAATAACACACTCTAGACTACTGGCTACAATATAAGGTTTTAGACCTAAATCAAAAAGCCGTGCTATTGTGGCAATACTGGAATTAGTATGTAGGGTGGAGAAAACCAAGTGACCTGTTAGTGCCGCTTGAAAGGCAACTTCCGCTGTTTCAAGATCACGAATTTCTCCTAATAAAATGACATCAGGGTCTTGCCTTAAGATGGCACGTAAAACGACTGGAAACGTTAAGTCTATTTTTCCTTTAATATTTACCTGTCCTGCAGCATCCATATAATATTCGACAGGCTCTTCAATGGTGACATAGTTTTTTTCGTTAGTCACACCGTGCTGCAGCAAAGAATAGAGTGTAGTTGTTTTACCGCTGCCTGTAGGGCCTGTTGACAAAATAATACCTTGAGGTTTTCCAATTAATCGCCGCACACTTTTTAAATCTTTCTCACCAAACCCTAATTGTTCAATACCTTTTATCGAAGCATTACGATCCAAAATTCGCATGACTATTTTTTCGCCATTTATCATTGGCAAAGAAGAAATACGTAGATCGATAATTCGCATCGGAGTTTTAACAGTAATACGGCCATCTTGCGGACGTCTGCGTTCTGAAATATCCATTTCAGCCATTACTTTTATTCGTGAAACCAAGGGGTTTAAATAATGGTTCGGTATAAATATTTTATCCTGTAATATCCCATCTATTCTGTATCGTACGACCACACTTTTGGCACGAGGCTGAATATGAATATCACTTGCCCCCAGTCTAACCGCTTCAATAATAATGGCATTAACTAAGCGAATTGCTGGCGGCTCTTCTGTTTCACGCAATAACTGTTCTAGAGAAAGATCATCCTTTTGATCAATAATAACTTCAATCGTTTCAAAAGGGTCTTCTGTGGAAACGATACTTTCCATTTCACCAAAATTAGGTGTTTCTCCATAGACTTCCATTATTTTTTTTTCAATATCGCCCACATCAGCCATTACAACTTGTAGACTAAAACCTGAAAAAAAACGTATATCAGCTTGCAACCCCATATTCATTGGATCTGCAACAGCCAGTATCAGCAAGTTATTTTCAATTTTTAAAGGTAAAACCCATTGCTGCTCACAGATTGAACGAGGAAGTAAGTCCAGGGTTTCTTGTTTGATTTGAAACTCAGCTAAAGAAACTTCTTCAACAAAAAAGTCTTTACGTAATATCTTACGTATATCTTTTTCATTTACCCACTGTTTATCTAAAATCAGTTTAATAACAGGAATATCAGAATTTTGTTTTATCTTAAACAGTTCTTGTAATTGTCCATCAGTAAGTAAATGTTTTTTATTTAGCATAATGGCTAGTTGACCACTATCGCTATTACTTAATTTACTCAGTTTTTTTAGTTGTTTATTCTGGTGCTTATTTTCATGCTGTAATTTTTTATTTGTTTTTAATAAATCATACTTTTCCAGAGCAAGGCTAACAGTAACGCGTAGATCATCATCATTCCAAGGTTTAAGAATAAACTTGTAGACAGCACCCTCATTAATGGCTCCCATCACGGCATCAGTATCCGCATAACCCGTTAACATAATACGAATAATATCTGGGTATAAGTCTTTTACTTGTTTCAGCAGTTCAGCACCGTCCATTTTCGGCATTTTAAAATCAGATATCATTAACTGAAATTCATTTTGAGAAAGCGCTTTCAAGGCTTCTTGACCACTCATTGCCGATTCAATTTGGTAATTTTCTCGTCTAAATATGCGGCGTAATGCAGATAATACATTAGGCTCATCATCTACCAGTAAAATACGGTAAATTGGCTTATTTTCATCCTTTTCTATTGTTTCTGCTGAACTTGAACTCGTAAATAAGCTGCTGTATTTAGACACACTCAATCCTTTTGATGGCTGATAGGTAATAAAATAGTTATTAGCGTTCCTTTTTCGGGTTTGCTAATCACAGTTAAATTGCCTTTATGAGCATTAATAATATTTAAACAAACTGTTAGGCCTAAGCCAATACCTTGCCCAACATCCTTAGTGGTAAAAAAAGGATCAAATATATTGGGTAGATTGGTTTCAGAAATACCACAACCTGTATCTCTAATTTCGATGCAAATCTGAGCCTCTTGAACAAATGTTTTGATCCGTACTTTTCCTTTATCATGAGTCGCATCTATTGCATTTAGTAATATATTAAGAAAAGCTTGCCCCAATTCGGCGGGGTGACAAAAAATGTGAGGAAGCGTACCTAAATCAAGAGTCACATCCAACTGCTCACGGAACTGCGGCTCGGTAACATTATAGGTTTGGCGAATGATTTCATTAATATCGGCATTTTCTTCATCGGCATCATTTATTCTGGAAAAACTTTTTAAGTCTTTAACAATTGAAGCAATTCTATCAACACCATCAATACTTTCTGTCAAAATATCAGAGAGGTCTTCTTGCATAAATTCAAGACTTTCTTCTTTCCAGACTTGTTGTAAGTAAGTGATAGATGCGCCAGCTTTAAAGGCCTCGTCTAACTTAGATAGGGATTCCACATAAGATTTTGCAGAAGATAAATTGCTTCGGATAAAACCAATAGGGTTATTAATTTCATGAGCAACACCCGCAGCTAATCGACCAACTGAGGCCAACTTTTCACTTTCATAAAGTTTGGTTTGAGCTATTTCAATAGTTTTTACTTGCTGTTTGACTCTTAAATCTAATGATTTGGACAAGTTTTTATATTTTGTTTCTGAAAGCTCTAATGCTGTATGCCTGCGCTGTAACTCTTCATAATCATCTTTTTGAGTTTTAAGGTGTATATCAGATGCCATTAAATAACGTGAGTTACTGTATAGAATAAGCTGGACTATTTGTGCTGTTGATTGCAGTAATTCAATGCTAGATTGTGCTTCTAGAAAACCAATAGGTTCAAGGTCGCCAATGATAGGCGTTTTGTTTACTGGTTTTGCTTCATCATAAGTCTGTAATTCTGTCGAAAATAAACATTCATTTTTAATATTTAAAATACGAACAGTTGAGTTTAGTGTGCTACTTAATGCTTGTATAAGTTTTTTTGAATTAACTCCTGTGAGTAATTCTTCTAAGGTAAACTCATGGTCAAACGATGATGCGTGTTCAATTGGCATTAAGACACCTGTAATTAATGGATGATAGCATCACCAATTAGTTGTTTGATGAATGCTGTTTGAGTTAAGTCATGTTGTTCTGAGAACTTAAACTCGATGTCAAGTTCATCATAAACTTGTTTTAATAAGGCTTGCAATGTTTCGATAACACCAGAGCCATTTAAAGCGTTGCTAAAGGTCACTGGCCAAGGAGCCTGTTGCCAGCGTTCCAGAACTTCATCTTCACTAAGAATGTTAGGTAAGTCACGCTTATTGTATTGTATAACTAGTGGTAATTTATCAAAGTCTATCCCTACACGACCCGCATTGGCTTCTAAATTCTCAAAAGACTGGCCATTATTTATACTTTGAGATTGTTGAGAATCTGCGACAAAAATAACACCATCAGCCCGAGAAAGCACTGCTTTACGTGTACTATCATGCACTACCTGCCCAGGAACAGTATAGACTTTAAACTTCACCAATAACCCTGAAGAGGTCATAAAGCCTAAGGGTAATAAATCAAAAAATAAGGTTCTATCATTTGTGGTTTCCATCATCATAATCTCACCTTTTAAATCGGTAGTTAAAATGTCATGTAAACGCATTAAATTAGTCGTTTTCCCACTCATTGCTGGTCCATAATAAACCAGTTTTATTGTGAGCCTATTATTGTCTTCATCATAGCTGGCCATATGTTATTTAGCCTTTAAAAGAGTGTTTTTTTATATACCTTTGAGTGTAGTATATAAGTTAACTAAGTGTAATTTTGTATATTTGTTTCACATGGTTATTAACAAACCACAGGTTGATTATAGCCATGTAAAGTTTTCATTCTAGTTGAACAAATACAACTAAAACCTCTCATCCCAAGCTTTATCCAACCGTTTAGGGGATATGGGATAAGCTGTTTTTATTTGTTGAGCAAACAAAGAAATTCTCAACTCTTCTAAATCCCAGCGAAACTTATCTTGCTCTGGGTTAACACAGGTTTTTCTAGCCTTTGTTTCCACCTCATCCCAATAGCGTTTCCAATACCTATTTAATTGCTGCATTTCCTGTTTATTATCTTTTTGCTTATCAAGGCGATATTCAATTGCTTTTAAATAACGAACGATCGATTTCAGCTGGCTGTAAGGGGTATAAAAAACAAAGCCTGAATAAATCAATCTAGATAATTGCTGATTTATATCATCAATAATTTCTTTGGAAGCTCTCCCTAACTTAAGCTGTTTATTTATTTCAAAAAACCGATCCATAATATCATTCACTGTTTTACCAATTTCATTAGCAAAACTGACAAGATAACCATTATTGTTTTTCAAACTATCATCAAAGGCATCTTGCGTTCTAATATTACCTTCTTGCATAAAAGTAGCCGACAAAATAGCAAATAATAAATCTTCTTTATATGACTTCCCTTCCCTATCTTTTATTAAAGGGTGTTGAGTTAACTTATTGTAATTTAACTCAGCCATTGGTGATTTAGGTAGGTTTTTAATCACATAGCGACTGTCTTTACGCGTTTGTAATTGAAACAATCGAACTAAGCCTAAAAAGTGAGCCTGATCAGCTTTATCCCTAGTATCAAAAATACGCACACCAACAGTTTCACCCTCATCAATCAACGCAGGAAAACCAACAAATGATTGGCCTTTTTGCATAAACTCATAGGTTTCAGGTAAATCATCAAAAGCCCATTGAATATAGCCAGTATGATTCATTTCATCAGCGGCTATTTGATCAAAACTATCCCCTGCTGTTTCGCTGTATTTACTTTGTAGGCTTTTTAAGTTTCTGCCATAAGCTAAAGAACGGCCTTTATCATCAACCACTCGATAGTTCATTTTTAAATGGTCACTTAACACGCCAGGGTTCCATTCCGTTAATGGAATTGCCTCACCTGTTAATTTACGTAAGCGCATCCCTAACCATTCATATAAAGAACCTTTAAAATCAGGCTCGATGATTAAACAGTCTTTTGCTGTTTGCGGTACAGGCACAAAATGTTTTCTTACCTGCTTAGGTAATGACTTAATCAAGGCTACCAGTTTTTCTTCCAGTAAGCCTGGCACTAACCATTCAAACGGTGGTGTGGATATTTGATTTAATTGATGCACAGGAATAATGGCTGTTACCCCATCCTCATCGTGACCAGGTTCAAAATGGTACTGTAATTCAATCGATAAATTACCGACGTCTTTATGATCTGGGTAATCCCATTCACTAACATGCTCATCATCTTCACGTGTTAAATCTTCTTTGGTTAAGAATAATAACTTAGGATTGTCCTTTTCTGCGGTTTTACGCCACTTATCTAAAGTAATGCCATTAACCACTTCTTCTGGCAATTTCTGGTTATAAAATTCATATAACCATTCTTCATCCTCAACTAAATCTACCCGTCGCCCTTTATGTTGAATATATCCAACTTCTTCCAATAGGTTTTTATTAGCTTTAAAAAAAGGTGCATTGGTATGATAGTCTTGAGCCACCAAACCACAACGAATAAAAAGTGCTCTTGCCGCTTTGGGATCAATGCGTTCGTAAGGGATTTTTCTTTTTGGCTGAACGGTTAATCCATATAACATCACCCGTTCATAAATCGCACTACGCCCTGCTTTCTTTTCCCAATGCGGTTCGTAGTAACTGGATTTAACTAAATGCTTGGCACATTGCTCAATCCATTCAGGTTCAATTTTTGCTACATTTCGTGCATACACTTTAGAGGTTTCAACTTGTTCCGCAGCCATAATCCACTTAGGCTTTGCTTTGTGTTGACCAGAACCAGGAAAGATAAAAAACTTTAGGTTCCTTGCGCCTAAATACTCATATTGCTCATGCTTAAAACCAATATTAGAAAGCAACCCAGGTAATAATGCACAATGAACTGCTTCATAGCCCGCATCACTGGTATTAGGTTTTAATTTCAATTCACCTTTAATCACTTGCATAATCTGTGCATGAATATCAAACCATTCACGCATACGGATATAAGA
>Ga0209395_1005516_pt1 | contig 14230 bp, 9 predicted proteins | sample GOMGulsemesocosm_3_FD_184635 | JGI IMG/M metagenome (GOLD analysis project Ga0209395, IMG submission 184635) | Methane-oxidizing microbial communities from mesocosms in the Gulf of Mexico - GOM9D Gulf of Mexico (SPAdes) (version 2) | ecosystem: Environmental > Aquatic > Marine > Cold seeps... | reverse complement strand
AACACAACCCTTTTACTGATTTAGTACCAGATCAAGGTGTAAAGCTTACACCTAAACATTTTGCCTATTTAAAAATATCGGAAGGCTGTAATCACAAATGTACTTTTTGTATTATTCCAGATATGCGCGGTAAATTAGTTTCAAAACCGATTGGCGATGTTTTATCTGAAGCTGAACGTTTAAAAAATGCCGGTGTTAAAGAGTTATTAGTGATCAGCCAAGATACCAGTGCTTATGGCGTAGATGTAAAGTCAAAAACTGGTTTTTGGAATGGCATGCCTGTTAAAACTGATATGTTAAATATGTGTCAGGCGCTTGCTAAAATGGGTATTTGGGTACGATTGCATTATGTATATCCATATCCACATGTTGATGATGTGATCCCATTAATGGCTGAAGGTAAACTACTACCTTATTTAGATATTCCATTTCAGCATGCCAGCCCACGCATTTTAAAAATGATGAAACGTCCTGGTAAAGCAGAACGTGTTTTAGAAAGCATTAAAAAATGGCGTGAAATTTGTCCTGAACTTGTTATTCGTTCTACTTTTATTGTTGGTTTTCCCGGTGAAACAGAAGAAGACTTTCAACTACTACTAGATTGGTTAGAAGAAGCGCAATTAGATAGAGTAGGATGTTTTAAATACTCGCCAGTTGAAGGCGCTAAAGCGAATGAATTAGCAGATCCTGTACCTGAAGAGATTATGCAAGATCGCTTTGAACGTTTTATGTTAAAACAACAAGCTATCAGTCAAGCTAAGTTACAAAAGCGTATCGGGCAAACGATGCAAGTTTTAATTGATGAAGTTGATGCTGAAGGTGCGATTGGTCGTACTTACGCTGACGCCCCTGAAATTGATGGTGTTGTTTACTTAAACGGTGAAACATCACTAAAAGCAGGTGATATGGTTACGGTTAAAATTGCACATGCTGATGAATACGATTTATGGGGTGACTTAGTTTAGATAAAAAACTAAGAGTATTATTCATCTTTAAAACGGTCTTAGTGACCGTTTTTTTATGTTTGTATTGTTTTAATTCTGAAAATAGATATTTGCTAATTATTAGAACAAGACAGTTACAATTAACCTCCTTTTTAAAATTAGACAGTCAAACTTATCTTATTGAAAAAGATCTAATCTTTCTTTTTTAGTCTAAAATTTAATCATTGATGAATAGTTATTGGTGATTATAATGGCCAGGGCTCGTGAGTCTTTAATTGATTTAGATGCAACTCCTTTTTACCACTGCTTGAATAGGTGTGTCCGTAAAGGGTATTTATGCGGAAAAGATAAGTATACGGGAAATAACTTCGACCATAGGCGAACTTGGCTTGTTGAGCGTATAAAATTACTAGCAACGGTTTTTTCAATTGATATTGCTGCTTATGCTATTATGTCTAATCATTACCATCTTGTTTTAAAAGTAAATAGAGGTGAAGCTTTAACTTGGCGTGATGATGAGGTGATAGCTCGCTGGTATCAATTATATAACGGGTGTGTACTTGTAGATCGTTATTTAGCGGGTGAAAAGTTAGATTCTGCATGTTTAGTAAGAATATCTGAAGTTGTGAATGAATGGCGTAATCGGCTTTATGATATTAGTTGGTTTATGCGTAACTTAAATGAGTTTATTGCTCGAAAAGCCAATTTAGAAGACAACTGCACAGGTCGATTTTGGGAAGGGCGGTTTAAATCACAAGCCTTATTAGATGAAACCGCGTTACTAAGCTGCATGATGTATGTTGATTTAAACCCTATTAGAGCTAAAATGGCTGATTCATTAGAAAACAGCGATTTTACCTCGATTCAGCAGCGTATTAAGCAATATAAATCATTTCAAAAACAACAATTAAAACCAAATGAAAACAGTAGTATTACAGTGCCACAACAGCCTACTAATTTACTTATTTTTGGTAATAAAAAATTCAAACACACTCTGCCTTTTACTTTATTTGATTATTTAGAACTTGCTGATTTTAGTGGTCGGTTAATTCAACCGAACAAACAAGGTTCTATTTCGTCAAGCGCACCTAAAATTTTACATGATCTAGATATTGAAGTTGATAGCTGGATTAATACAATTAAGCATTTCAGGCGTCAATACGCCAATTTTTCAGGCTCTAAGCAATCTTTAATGAAATGTGCACATGATCATCACCACAGTTGGTATAAGGGTTGTGCTTAGTTAAACTTAAAAGTTTGCCTGTTTCAGCTCAGTATTAAGCCTTAACTAATTAAGGCCTTTTAAAGTGTTTGTAAATTATTAAATCGTGAACCCTCTTCATTTAGTCCCATTCAAATTGAGTGAACCTTCAGTTAAATAACTAAAACTTTGAGATTAGGTGTGATGAAAGCTAGAACGTTGCCGTATGCTTTCAATAAGATAGTTATGAGTGTCTATTTTTTGTCCCATTCAAATTGAGTGAACCTTCAGTTAAATAACTAAAACTTTGAGATTAGGTGTGATGAAAGCTAGAACGTTGCCGTATGCTTTCAATAAGATAGTTATGAGTGTCTATTTTTTGTCCGGCAAAAAAGTATAAATTAACACCGTTGCAAGCTCAGTTACTTATATTTATCGCCGAACATCCAGCTAAATTATGCTCGGTGACTCAGTTAGCGGATGAATTTTCAGTGACTAAGGCCACGGCAAGTGACTCCCTTAAGACACTTGCCAACAAGGGCTATCTGGAAAAAATATACAACCCTAATGATGCGAGAGCATTTCATCTGAATATTGCACCAGCAGCGAAAACTATGGTGAATGAATTGAACCATTTCGGCTTAGCAATGGCGGGCCATTTGAAATCAATGGATAAAAATGAACTAGATCGTTTGTCTGAATCAAATCTGAAGATGTTAGGTTTGTTCAGTAAAGCAGGCCTGATCACCAGTCGTATGTGTTATTCTTGTCATTATTATGAAAAGCACAAAGATGGCTTTCATTGCCATTTGATGAAGGTCGATTTACCTACCATTGCCTTGCGACTAGATTGTCCTGAGCATAGACAAACAGAATAAAAGTGGAACAACTAAGAGCCTTGGTCACGTGAAAGTTAAGTTGTGTTATCTATGAGCAGCTCTTAAAAAGGCCATATTATTGGTTCAATGTTTGAAATAACCTTTCTATTGACTCAGTGATCTCTTTTTCGGTGATCGCACCGAAACCAAAGCGAATGTGACTAGGCTCTGTCGAATCATCACTGTAAAGTGTACTTAAGCTTGAATCTTTATTGTGTAGGTTGCCTATTTTTTTTCCTGCGACGAGTTTAGAAATGTCGACCCATAGCGCCATTCCACCGGTAGGTAAATTGAATGAAATGTTATCGTCAAACATCCGGCAGAATTCACTTGCGGCAAAGTTTCTTCTCGCTTGGTATTGCTTTCTGGTTTTACGAATATGCCGCTTTACTTCACCTGATTCCATTAAGTCTGATAACACGTGTTCAGTAATTGAGTTGCCTTGTCTGTCAATAAGCACAATTTCTTGCGCTGCTCTTTCAATAAACTTCTTATCGGCTGCTAGGTAACCCAATCTCAAACCTGGAGCAAATACCTTAGACATTGAACCTATGTGAACAACATTCTCTGAATTAGGCAAACTTGCCAAGGGGGGAATTGGTTTTGTTTCGTAATGAAATTCGTGATCATAATCGTCTTCTATGACAGAAAATTGATACTGCTTAGATAATTTGAGCAATTCCAATCTTCTTTCCATAGGAAAACATACTGTGGTGGGGTATTGATGATGAGGTGTAATATAAACCCCCGCTACTGGGTGTTGGTTTAATAGTTTTTGCAGCGCTAAAATATTTAAACCATGGTGATCTAATTTACAGGTTAATATTTTAAAGCCATTTGCTTCAAAAGCCGCTTTTGCTGGTAAATAGCACATCTCTTCGACAATGATCGCGCCTTTACTTGGATCTAACACTCTGGAGGCTAGATATATTCCCATTTGGCTTCCTCTGACGATACAAATTTGTTCAGAAGAACAATTCATAAACCTATCTTCAGTTAACATTTTCTGGACTGAATCTCGTAGCTCTTTGATCCCCCTTGGATCACCATAACCGAGATTTGAGTGGCGACTTAAGCTAATACACGCTTTTCTATATGCTCTGGCAAGTATTTTATATGGAATCAACCGTGTATCGGGAGTACCGTCATTTTCACCCGATAGGTTAATACCAGTACGGATTGAATCTTGATAAATATTTTCAACCAAATCTGAAGATGGCTTCGTTTTATTCACGTTACTTATTAAACGCTTATTCTCTTCAGATAGTCCTTGTTCAGGAAGTATATTTGAAACATAGGTACCAGATCTTGCTTTACTCACTAACCAGCCGTGAGACTCAAGTTCTTCGTATACTTGTTGAACCGTTTTTCGGTTAACGTCTAATTGTTTTGCTAAGGCTCGTGTACCTGGCAGCATGCTGCTAGTTGCAAGGCGTCCACTCTTAATATCAGCTATTAGCTTGTTTAATAGTCGAGCATGAAATGTTTTGCCTGTACTGCCTTCCAACCAAAACTGTGTTTGCCAAGGTCTTAACATTTTTCCTCTTTATCTGGACCAGTAAAGTTATTGAATCTGGGTGTTAATTGTGCTCCAGTCTGTTGCTATCTTGCCCTAGAACTAAAGAAAAACAAAGAGATAAAGGAATTAATGATGAAAACAGCTTCTTTAACAAAAGAAGAACTAATGGCTAGTGCACAAACTGATATGACAAAACTCATTGAGGATGTCGACCTAACCGAGCGTCAGAAATTGGCATTGACCTGCCGGATCTTATTTGACAAAGGGCATGATGCTGGTTTGGCTGGGCAAATTACCTGTCGTTCTTACAAAACCAATACCTTTCTAACGCAAAGGTTTGGTTTAGGTTTTGATGAAATTACTGCGGCTAGTTTAATGGAGGTAGATCATGATCTTAAACCACTAAACGGCGAAGGAATGGCAAATCCAGCTAATCGCTTTCATACGTGGATCTATAAAGAACATCCAGAAGTAAACTGTATTATTCATACACACCCTACTTATATTGCCGCACTGTCTATGTTGAAAGTGCCTTTGGTTATTTCTCAAATGGATACCTGTGGATTGTATAACGATTGCTCGTTTGTTGCTGATTGGCCTGGTGTGCCGGTAGGGAACGAAGAAGGCATTCTTATTTCTAACGCCTTAGGAAAAAATCGCGCTGTTTTTCTGTCTCATCATGGTCAGCTTGTTACAGGTAGAACTATTGAAGAAGCGTGTAACTTAGCGATTTTAATTGAACGTGCAGCCAAGTTACAACTTCTTGCTATGTCTGCCGGACAAATTCAGCCTTTGCCGTCGAAGTTAGCTCAAGAAGCTCATGATTGGGTTTCTACTGATAAACGAAATAAAGTGAATTTTGCCTATTACGCAAGACAAGCGCTTAAAACTCATACCGACTGTATATAAGGAAAAATATAATGAATTTATCAGGTATTATTGGCTATCCAGTCACACCTTTTAACAATGATAATGGCAATGTAGATTTTGATAATTTAGGTCGCGTTATTGATACTTTGCTTGAAGCTCAGGTGGATGCTGTAGCTGCATTAGGCAGCGCTGGTGAAGCAGCCTATTTAACAGAAACAGAGTGGCAGCAAGTGGCTGATTATACTGTAAAACATGTTAATGGTAGAGTGCCCGTTGTAATTGGTATTGCCGAATTGACCACTGAACAGTCAATAAATCGTGCTAAATATGCTTATCAAGCAGGTGCCGACATGATCATGGTATCGCCTTTCTCTTATTATAAGTTGAATGAGAATGAAATATTCCATCATTATGAAAGCATTTCCAAGGAGACGCCTTTACCTATTATGATCTACAACAACCCTGCAACTTGTGGTGTTGATATGACACCTCAATTTATGTTGAGAATGGTTAGCGAAATCACTAATACATGCATGATCAAAGAGAGTACTGGTGATATTCAGCGCATGCATAAAATTTACAAACTTTCGAACGGTAAGGTACCATTTTTTAATGGTTGTAATCATATGGCGCTAGAAGCGCTTAATGCGGGAGCGAGCGGTTGGTGCACAGCGGCGTCTTGTTTGATTGGAGAGCAACCTAAACATTTGTTTGATGCCGTTAAACAAGGCGATAATGAAAAAGCGAGGGAATTGTTTTATCAGCAATATGAATTTCTCGAGTTTATCGTCCAGTTAGGCTTAGCAGCAGCGGTTAAATCTGGTTTTGCCATTCAAGGAGCGCCAATGGGTGGGCCAAGAAAACCTTTGTTGCCTTTAAACGAACTAGCGCAAGATAAACTGAAAGCAATGTTGCTTGAATTAAACCGCATGGCATAAACCGAAAATAGAATATGACTTACGTTGTTGCATGGTGTTACTTCGTAAGTCTTGATTTCTTTGAATTAGAGGCGACTATGCCTTCTGTAAATTGATGTTTTCGTCTGGGTTTGGTGTAAGTAACCTAGGCTGTCCAAAAAACTTAGTTGATTCTGAGCGTATTTTGACTCAGCTTCGTACCGAAGGTTATGAGGTTGTTAGTAGCTATGATGGTGCGGATGTCGTTATCGTAAATACGTGTGGCTTTATAGATAGTGCTGTTCAAGAATCATTAGATACAATAGGTGAAGCACTTGAAGAAAATGGCAAGGTTATTGTAACCGGCTGTTTAGGTGCGAGAGAAGATGAAATTAAAGAAGTACATCCAGGTGTATTAGGTATTACTGGTCCTCATGCATACGAAAATGTAATGGATCATGTGCATGAGTTTACTGCGCAGCCTAAACACAACCCTTTTACTGATTTAGTACCAGATCAAGGTGTAAAGCTTACACCTAAACATTTTGCCTATTTAAAAATATCGGAAGGCTGTAATCACAAATGTACTTTTTGTATTATTCCAGATATGCGTGGCAAACTTGTTTCTAAACCAATTGGCGATGTTTTATCTGAAGCTGAGCGTCTAAAAAAAGCAGGTGTTAAAGAGTTACTAGTGATCAGTCAAGATACCAGTGCTTACGGCGTAGATGTGAAGTCTAAAACGGGTTTTTGGAATGGTATGCCTGTAAAAACTGATATGTTAAATATGTGTCAGGCTTTAGCTAAAATGGATATTTGGGTGCGTTTACATTATGTATATCCATATCCTCATGTTGATGATGTGATCCCATTAATGGCCGAAGGTAAGTTGCTTCCTTATTTAGATATTCCATTTCAACATGCAAGCCCTCGCATTTTAAAAATGATGAAACGTCCAGGTAAAGCTGAACGTGTTTTAGAAAGTATAAAAAAATGGCGTGAAATTTGTCCTGAACTTGTAATTCGTTCTACATTTATTGTTGGTTTTCCTGGTGAAACAGAAGAAGACTTTCAAATTCTATTAGATTGGTTAGAAGAAGCACAGTTAGATAGAGTCGGGTGTTTTAAATACTCACCAGTTGAAGGCGCTAAAGCAAATGAATTAGCAGATCCGGTACCTGATGAAATCATGCAAGATCGTTTTGAACGTTTCATGTTGAAACAACAAGCGATAAGCCAAGCTAAGTTACAAAAGCGAATCGGGCAAACTATGCAAGTTTTAATTGATGAAGTTGATGCCGAAGGTGCCATTGGTCGTACATATGCTGATGCTCCAGAAATAGATGGTGTTGTTTACTTAAATGGTGAAACATCACTAAAAGCCGGTGATATGGTTACTGTTAAAATAGCACATGCTGATGAATACGATTTATGGGGTGACTTAGTTTAAGCTAAAACTAAGATTATTATCTATATCAGAAACGGTCTTATAGACCGTTTTTTATTGCATGTAAAAAAGCCCCTTTCGGGGCTTTGACAACAAATGATATGTTTTAATACGGGAAATATTAAATATATTAGAAAGTAAATCGTGCTTCTAAACTAACAACTCGTGGATCGATACGACTAACCGTATTTCCCCAGTTAGGATTTACTTCTAAGCCATTCTCACCATTTTGTGTACGAGTTTGATTAACTGATGCTTGCGTATCTGCGTTAAATACATTGTAAACAGTGCCTTTTAAATGCAGGTCATGGCCAGATACATCTAGTCTATAACTCAAACTTAAATCTAACTCTTTTGTCCAATCAGTTCTTCCTGCTGTGCCTCTTGGAGACGGATTACCATTTTCATCGTAAAATGATGTATGACCGTAATCTTGAGAAGAACAAGAATCCCAAATAGAACCAGGTGCACAACTATCAACTCCTGAAGGATGTAGACCTAACTTACTAATTGGTGCGCCTGAATCGACTTTACCAACAAAACCTAATATTAAATTATCAGTAAACTCATAGGTACCACTTAATCTAAATGAATGACGTCGATCATTTGGTAAATTACCATAACCGTGATCCATTAAATCAGCGTAGTCATATGACGTTGTCCAACCTGGATCTGCTTGACCATTATCAGTTTTAACTAAACCTTCAGTATTACCCCAACCATGTGACCAAGTATATGATGTACGAATGTAAAGTTTATCAGTCGCATTACCGCTTAATGTTGTTTCTAGTGCAGCATAAGTACGTTCAGCATTTTGTAAGGCAATTTCACTTCCTGGAATGACAACATTTTCAACCGTGCCATCGCCGTTAAAGTCTCCTGTGATATCTAGAGTAGATCCTGGATTAGCAAGTACATATACATAAGAGGCAGATGGATCCTGACCATTAGCTTCGTACCATTTATTTATTGCTGGTGCATAATCTGTATCTTCAATTGCACGTTTAAGGTCACGATAAACGGCTCGCATACCCCAAGACATATCACCATCCATGATTTCTTGTAAGAATCCTAAAGTAAACTCATCATTATACATAGACTTCATTGTTTTACTGGCAATAGCTTCAGGTTCACTTGAACCATCTGATACAACAGATGATGATACATATGCACCAGTTGAAGGCGAGCCATCTGGTAATAATACAACTTCTCCATTAGCATCCAAATCACCTACTAAATAATAATCGTGAACATCACTTCGAGATCCACCTTGCGTAATGTTCATATTTGCAGAAACTGGTTGAAAGTAACGACCAAATGTTGCAAATACTTTAGTACTACCATCACCAAAAAGATCGTAGTTAGCTTGCAATCTTGGCGCTATTTGGTTTTTAACATCAATATACTTTCGACCATCAGATACAGTGTTAGCAACATTACTTACTCTGACTCCTAGATTTAATACTAAATCATCAGTAGCTTGCCAAGTATCTGTAATATATATAGCAGTACCAGTTGCATCAGAATCAGAAAAATCGGTACGAACACGCTGATCGACTATCGCAGTGCCCACAGGAGCACCTGATCTATGGCCTTCACCAACATAATTTACATTCCACCAACCAGCTCTATCTCCTACACCATTTGGTGCGGCAACAAAATCTACTGATATTTTTGTATAATCGATACCAAATTTTAAAGAGTGATCATCGAATTCCCAATCTATATCTGCTCTAAATTGATCTCGAATAAATTCTGCATCTATAATTCCAGAAGCTGATTCGTTACTGATTTTGTCCCATGAACCAGATAGCTTTGACCATACCAGTGGATCAGTATTATCAACAGTGTTATAAACTTGTTCTGTTGTACGCCCAGCTATGACTTCCAAAGAAATATCATCAGATAATATTCCTGAATATTTCAAGCCATAAATATCGCCACCCGTTTTAAAACTTGTGTTACCTGTATGCTCGCCTATGTTATTAGTTTCATGATCGTAATCAAATTGTTTAGCCTTACCTTTATCAGTGAAGCCTATTGTTGTAAATTCTAAAGAATGATCATCATTCATGTACCAGTCAACTTTAGCAAAATATTTGTCTGATTTTGAATAACCATCACTTAAACTATGCTCTTGCGCATTTTGGTAATCTGTTTTTTCAGGTGCATATAAAGCATAAAAGAAAAGCTCATCTTCTATTATTGCACCACTTGCCCACAATGATGCACGTGTGAAAGTCGCTTCATCTTCATCTGTTACAGTAAATATTGAATCATCGTAGTTTTTTAAATTATTATGTTTCTCTGATAATGAGTTAGGGTCTACTCGGTAGTAACCACCAAAAGCTAATTCATTAGAACCTGATTTTGATACCGCATTTGTAATACCACCTAATGCACCGCCAAAATCAGCAGTTACTCCACCTGTTTGAATGCTTGTTTGAGAAATTGCTTCCCAAGGCATTTCTATAGCGCCTATACCTGTTTTGATTGAAGTTATATTTAAACCATTTAAATAATAACCATTTTCTGCAGATGAGCTACCACCAAAACTAGAAGCTCCAAAGGCAGAGTTTCCTGTAACACCCGGAGATAATAAAGCCATATTTTCAAAACCGGCTTCAACAGGCAGTGCTTTTAAATCATCAGCAGTTAAAACAATGCCACCAGTTGCTGATTCAAGATCTATTCTGCTAACTGACATGCCTGTTACTGCTATTCGCTCGATATCAGTACCAAGTAATGCTAATTGACTGTTTAAAACAAAATCAGTACCAAGTTTTACTAGAATGCTTTGTTCTTGTGCTATTTGATAACCATCTTTCTCAATTGTAACTGAGTAGTTACCTACTGGTAATCTTCGTAATGTATATTGACCGTCTTCATTAGCAGTAACTTTACGCGTGATACCTTTTGTTTTGTGCTTTAAAGTAATTGTTGCGCCTGATAGTGCTTTATCATTTAGTTGGCTAACAGTTCCTTTAACAACACCATTAAATGCATCAGCAGCTAATGTAGGTAGTGCGGTAACTGATAGTACTGTGGCAACAGCTAATGCTGCGGCTTTAATTTTTAGATTATTATTTTTCATTTTAAGCTTCCCTAAAGCAAATAAGTATGCAGATATATTGTATACAATATATCTGGTTGTAAATATATGTTACTAAATGGTAACAAGTAAAGCTTTTTTGTGTATTTTTTGAAACATTTGCATTTATTCTATGAATATATAGCTGAAAATGAGGAGGTGTGATTTGATAATTATTGATATAAGAACAAAGTATTGCTTGTTAACAGAGTGTAATTTAGGCTGATTTATGATGGTAATTAGTTAGTTTTAAGTATTAATTTCTTTTTAAGTTTATTTTCGTTAAAAATCAGTAGTTTTATTAAAGTAATATATATTTGAGACGATAACACCTAGTATGTTTATAGTGACAAATGTATTATACTTGTAACAAATTGATACATAACACACGTTTTTTTAAGCCCTAACATTGCAAGAGAGTATTTTGAAGTTATTCGCAGCATGTAGTATTTGGCTTTTACTGTTAAGTAGTTTTGTCCAAGCAAATGTCGTTTGGGATAAGGAAATCAATGAATTTAAGACTTCTTATTCATTAGAGCAATCAAATAATTTATATCACCAAGCCTCAAATCAAATTAATGATACTGCGGGGCGCTTGAGTGCCAACTATAAACTTTTAAAGTTGTTTGAAGGTTTTGGTATATCGTTTCCTGTTACTTTAAGTCAAAAGTCCTATTTAGAGCAGTCGCAATTAAATGCGTTTGCATACTCGGTTTCACCAAATATACACTTCTTTATATCCGATAAAACTTCAGTTGATGTGATGTTTAATAAATCAAAAAGTGAAGTCTTACCTGGCCAAGAGGGCGCTGAGTTTGTCGACTCTGATACCTCTTTAATTGTATTAAATACCGATTCAGCTAATTTAAACTTGAATCTTGGACGTGATCATAATAGTCAATTTTTAGATATGAGCATTTCATATAATCAAAATACTCAAAAAGTTAAAGATGCGCAGTTAAATACACATGAAACAGTTGGACTTTCGTCTACATATGGGCATCGAATATCAGAAGATACTTACCTATTAGCTAATGCAAAAATGAGCCAAAGTAAGCGTTCTTTGAGTACAACTGATTTAAAAGAGCTTGGATTTGGCTTTAAAACAAGCATAGGTGGTTCTCATAAGCTCAATCTCATTGCTGGTTTATATAAAAGAAAAGGGGACGAGCAAAGTGATGGCCATTTTTGGATTGCATCTGATATCTGGCATATCTCAGAGCAAAACCAAATAAACATATCGACTTCTCAACGCTCACAAATTTCATTATCGAATGATACTTTGACGCAATTAAATACAGACTATCAATTAAATTGGTCTTATAAGTTATCTAAAACCCATTTGTTAACACTCGCTTTAAAGAAAAATAAACAAATATTTGAACAAACTTTCAGAAAATACAATAAAGAGCTCATATCAGTGTCTTGGGTCTGGAAGCTTATTGACGACATGACACTTAGATCAAATGTGCAATATATTAATACGACTGATTCAAAAACTACTTTAAATAATAGTGAGCATCGTCAGATCAAAATAGATGAAATTAACATAAATATAGAGGTAGCATACAAATGGTAAAATATAGCCTGATTTTTGTATTATATTTTTTTATTTCATTACCCGCATTTGGCTTGGGTATTACACAAGGTTATGAGTTTGGGCCAGGTGATAGTTTGTCTATTTCGGTATATCAAGAGAATGATCTCGCTTATTCGGGACAAATTAGTCAGCAAGGATTAGTTGATCTACCGCTTTTAGGAAGTATAAATTTAAGTGGTTTAACACAAAAAGAAGCTAAATCTCATCTAGAAGCGTTATTAAAAGATGGTTATCTCGTGTCACCCAGTGTGTCTATTCAAGTCTCTAGTTACCGACCGTTTTTTATTTATGGTGAAGTCAGAAGTCCTGGTAGCTATAAATATCAGCCAGATATCACATTAGAGCAGGTTATTGCATTATCTGGTGGCTTAAAAGACAGAGCATCTCGTAAAAAATGGACCATTCAAAGGGGGGTCGACAAGTCGACATTTGTCGCCGAGCCTTCGACGATAATTCTACCCGGTGACGTTATTAAAATAGAAAAGAGTTTCTTTTAATTTATGGTACAACAAGAAGCCAACTTTAAACCCATAGATGATGAAATAGATCTGGCTGATCTTATTTCTCTTTTTTGGATGAAAAAGTGGTTTATTTTAGTTATTACGTTTTCAGTCTTTGCTATAGGTCTTGTTGTTATAGATAAAATGCCTGAGGTTTACAGTGCTTCAACAACGATTATGGTAAAAGGTGAAAAAGCCAGTAATCCGCTACAATCTCTTATGTCTGGTGTGTCATCTTCTAACGAAGAACTAGATACAACAATCAAACTATTAAAATCAAAACAGTTTGCCAAAGAAATCATTCTACGTCTTGAAGATACTTCCTCTTTATTAAATGCGGCAAAAAATAAAAAGTGGGATGAAGTTCAACTTCTGAATAACTTGAAAATTAGTACGGTTTCTAAAACAAACATGTTGGAAATTGCTTATGAAAGTGAATTTCCTCAATTCACAGCTCTAGTTGTTAATACAATAGCTAATAATTTTGTAAGCTATCAAGCTAACTTGATGCGACATGATAATGAAAGAAGTGGTGACTGGATAAATTCTAAAATTGAAGATGTAAAAAAGAAATTACTTGATGAAGAAGAGAATCTAAAACGATATCGAACTGATAATAATGTTGTTGATATCACAAGCTTAGTGGAATTATCTAAGCTGGAAATTAGTCAATTATATAAAGAGTTACGATTATTAAAACTTGAGCATGAAAAACTTAATCGTATAGATGTAAAAATAAAGTCAGCAAAAGGAAACCAAGTTCAGGTAATGAACATTTTTGAAATTGCTAATTCAAAAATGATCCGTGTATTGACACAGCAAGAGTCAACTCAAAAAGCACAATTATCACAAATAAAACTGAGGTATTTGCACAAACACCCGAAATATCAGGCTATTGAAAATAAAATACTAGATACCCAAGCTCAGCTAAAATCCGAAATAAAAACAGTTATTAATAAATATGTCATAAGGATGAATGAAGTTGAGCATTTAATCGCATCGATACAGCTGAAATTAAAAGAAGCAAACGTTAAGCTAGAACATGCGATAACAAAAAGAATCAACTTTGATAAAATTAAACGAAATATAGATGCCAACATTACTTTATTAGCTTCTATAACAGCTAAACAAAAAGAAGCTGAATTATTAAATGATATAAATAGAGGCGGGGGGATCATTGTTGTTGATCCCGCGATTACACCTAAACATCCAATAAAGCCAAAAAAAGCATTATTAGCAGTATTATCGTTAGTAATGGGTTTTATGCTTTCGGTATTACTTGTT
>Ga0209395_1005515_pt1 | contig 14231 bp, 9 predicted proteins | sample GOMGulsemesocosm_3_FD_184635 | JGI IMG/M metagenome (GOLD analysis project Ga0209395, IMG submission 184635) | Methane-oxidizing microbial communities from mesocosms in the Gulf of Mexico - GOM9D Gulf of Mexico (SPAdes) (version 2) | ecosystem: Environmental > Aquatic > Marine > Cold seeps... | reverse complement strand
GCACCGCCATCAAACTCGGCCACCGCAGACAAATACACACTCTGCCCATAAGGGCTGACCCACTGCCGCCCACGGCGCCCACGGCCATTCGTTTGGTGCTCCGCCAGACACACATAACCATGCGCGCCACCAGACTGCGCGCGCGTCATAGCCAAACGATTAGTTGAGTCCAGCGACTCGCAAAGCTCCAGCTCTGCCAGCCCTGTGCGAGCCTCAGCACTCAGTGAGGCCGTTATTCGCCCCGCATCCAAAAGCTCCAGCCCACCGAGCAAGCGATACCCCTTACCTTTAACAGACTCAAGCGGCAGCCCATACGCCTCAAGTTTTTGCAGGTGCTTCCATACAGCCGTGCGACTTACGCCCAGCAACTCACCCAACACCTTGCCCGAATGATAATCGCCGTCCGCCAGCAAACCCAGAATGACTTGTAGTTCCATACTCACGTCTCTCTGTGAGGGCGAAAACCCCCACACAATAAATTACTCACAAACAACAGCACCGACAGCCAAGCACCGCATCAATCACGCAGCCAGAAAACACAAAGCCCCCAACCATAAAAGTCCCAACACCCCTGTGACACCAAACACGGCGCGGCACCGCAAGCCAAGCACATGCGCAGCTGCCACCTACAACAATCGTAAGATTAACATCAAGAGACCAGCATCGAGAATGGCGCAGCATGAGAAGAGTATATTTCGAAAGAAGGTGTCACACAGAGGGTAACTTAACGACCGACAACATATAACCAGAGCCCCCACGCACCCCACCAAAAGGGGACTTCAGCAGCACGCTAATACACTAACGCATCACTACAAAAGTGCCTCAACCGCCTTAGCGATAACCTCCGGCTTATCTCGTGGCCCAAAACGCCTAACAACCTCACCATCACGCCCGACCAAGAACTTAGTAAAATTCCATTTAATGCCCTGGGTCCCCAACACACCTGGCGCCTCGCTTTTCAAGTGGCGAAACAGCGGGTGTTGTTTATCGCCATTTACATCCACCTTGGCAAACAACGGAAACGACACACCAAAATTGCGCTCACAGAACCCACCGATCTCAACGGCATCGCCCGGTTCTTGTGAACCAAACTGGTTACACGGAAACCCCAAAACCTCAAACCCCTTGGGCGAAAGCGCCTTATACATGGCTTCTAAGCCTTTGTATTGCGGGGTAAAGCCGCATTTACTCGCCGTATTTACAACCAACAAGACCTTTCCACGATAAGACTCCAACAGAACCTCATCACCTTGCAGAGCCTGAGCCGAAAAATCATATACACCCGCCATAAACACACCCTTTCCACGCAGATTAGTTCGGCATTACATTATTAACTAAACAACACAATAACAAGGGTAGCGCCCGAATAAGCCGTCACTCAGAAACTTAAAAACGCCCCCAAGAACAAACCACTTACTTGAACATCGGCTTTTTCATCTGGGTCATCCTCATAATCCAAATCGAAGTTGCGATAACCCAGCTTGAGCCCCAACCCCATAGCCAACTCCATCCCCAGAGACGCCTCATAATCCACCAGACTCGCATCTCCTGAAGACAAGGCATTCACATCCACGGCCGCATACAATCCAGTAAAAGGCAGATCAACACGCGCAGCCGCATACACCAAGGGCACAATGTCATCCAGATCCCCTCCCGATGACGCGCCCGCAGCCGACAATTTAATGCCACCATCAAATTTTCGTACTGTCAGCCCTACATCCAGAGACACCAGGTTATCCAGAACCTCGTAGTAGAGCGTCGCATCCGTGTGCGAAAGATCCAGAGCCGAAGTCACATCAGCCCCCACAAGGTATACTTCACCATCAAATTCAACCTGTGCATTTAGGGCTTTTACGGCTGAGGTATCCAATTCTGTTCGCTGCAACCGCACGTTCGGCAAGAGCGGAACAGGGTGCTCCAACACGAAGTAAACACTCAGCCCACTATCGTCGTCATAACCCAAGGTTTGCTGAAGAGAAAGACTGTCCGCACCGTCCTGCACCTGCCCTGCATAATCCTGTTGCCAGGCATTAACACCCACCTCAACCCGTAAAATATCAGCCTGCGCCGCCACAGCCGCCACAGCCGCCACACACAAAAGCAACACACCCATCACACCCTGAACACTCATCAGACAATACCCCTCAACTGGTCAATACCCCAGTCTAGTAGAGATCTACGAACAAACGCGGCACTGGCGCACAGCACAAAGAAAAACCAACCAACAAAAAAAAACCGCTAGACCAAGGTCTAACGGTTTTTAAGCAGCGCCCCAAACATTAGGGCGGCAGCAAGGCAGCAATCAAATAAGGAAGCCACCATTAATATCGAAGCAATCGCCACTCACGTAATCATTCTCAAAAATGAAAGCGATCGTCTGGGCGATATTTTCCGGCTGGCCAATACGCTTGAGCGGCACCGCGTTCGCCATACCCGACAACACCTCTTCAGGCATAGAGCGCAACATATCAGTCTCAATCGTACCTGGAGCAATTGCAGCCGAGCGAATGTTAAACTTACCAAGCTCCTTCGTCCAAACCCTCGCCATGGAAACCAAGCCAGCTTTAGCCGCAGAGTAGTTGGTTTGACCGAAGTTACCGGAGCGAGCGATTGAAGACATATTAATGATACAACCGTCTTCCACCCCCCCTTCAACCATATGAGTGGCCGCTTCACGCGCACACAAGAACGCACCCTTCATGTGCACATCAACAACGAGGCTGAAGTTATCCGCGCTCATCTTCTTAACAACCTTACCGTCCTTCACCTTAATCAAGGTTGCATCACGCAGGATGCCAGCGTTGTTTACCAGACCGTGAATAGCGCCGAAGTCAGCAACGATCTGTGCAAACGTCGACTCAACCACTTCTTCGTCGGTTACATTACAAACGTAAGCACGAGCCTCCGCGCCCAACGCTTTAATAGCCGTAACCGCCTCAGCCATAGCTTCAGCATCCAGATCCAAAATGGCAATCTTGGCACCCTTGCGCGCCAAGTATTCAGCCGCCGTGCGACCAATGCCACGACCAGCGCCGGTAATTGCAATAACCTTATCTTTTAATTCCACTATCCACTCCAACGTTATACTGCGGCGACCTACGTTGGGCCACCCTAGCTAAAAACTAGGCCGCCGATTAAAGCCACCCAAGAACAAAACACTTTGCCTAGCCACAAACAAATAAAGGCAGGAAAACCTGCCTTTATTCATTGCGTACCGGAAGTCACTTAAACGTGATTGACTTCGTCGATTTCATATTCGACTTCACCACCCGGCGTTCTAATCACCACCTCATCACCTTCCTCTTTACCAATCAGGCCGCGAGCAATCGGGGAACTTACAGAAATTTTATTCCGCTTCACATCCGCCTCATCGTCACCGACTATTTTATAGGTCACCTCGGCGTCGTCATCTAGGTTAATCAACTTAACCGTAACCCCGAAGATAACCTTGCCACTCTTGGGAATCTTGGTGATGTCAATTTCCTGGGCGTGATTTAGCTTACCCTGAATATCCTGAACTCGACCCTCACAAAAACTCTGCTGTTCGCGAGCGGCGTGGTATTCGGCATTTTCTTTCAGGTCGCCGTGTTCACGAGCCTCAGCAATATCCGCAATAATGCGCGGACGAACCACTTTAATCAGCTCTTCAAGCTCTGATCGCAGGGCGTTGCCACCTTCGAGGGTCATAGGTACCTTGGAGGTGCTCATTTGGCAATCCTCGCGTGCAACTCCTGCACGCTACGCACGACCTTCTCAGGACCAAAACGCAACGCCATACAGATGGCTTCAGCGGCGGCCAGCGTGGTGGTGTAGTAAACACCGTGATTCTCAGCACCGCGACGAATTGAAGCAGAGTCTTTAATCGCCTGCTTGGCCTCGGTGGTATTGATGACCATGGCGATCTCGTCGTTCTTGATCATATCGACAATGTGTGGACGACCCTCCTCCACCTTGTTCACTGTCTCAACGGTCAAACCAACTTCTGCCAGCACCTTGGCGGTACCGCGAGTCGCAACCAACTCAAAGCCCAGCTCAGCCAGATCCTTACCAACCTGTATCACGTCTTTCTTGTCGAAGTCCCGAACCGAGACAAAAGCCTTACCGGATGTCGGCAGTACATCGCCAGCGCCCAGCTGAGCCTTGGCAAAAGCCTCACCAAAGGTATCACCAACGCCCATCACCTCACCGGTGGACTTCATCTCTGGACCGAGAATCGGGTCAACCGCCGGAAATTTGTTGAACGGGAAGACGGCTTCTTTAACGCTGAAGTAATCCGGTACGATTTCTTCAGTGAAACCCAGCTCTTCCAAAGTCTTACCGGCCTGCACACGGGCGGCAATCTTCGCCAGTGAGACACCGATACACTTGGAGACAAAAGGCACAGTGCGCGAACCGCGTGGATTCACTTCAATCACGTAGACTTCACCGTCCTGATAGGCCAGCTGCACGTTCATCAAACCGATTACGCCAAGTTCCAGCGCCATCTTGCGGACCATGTCGCGCATCACGTCCTGAACATCGTCAGCCAGTGAGTATGGAGGCAGAGAACAAGCCGAATCGCCCGAGTGAACACCACACTGCTCAATGTGCTGCATGATGGCGCCGATCACAACCTGCTTACCGTCAGACACAGCATCGATATCAACTTCGATGGCGGCATTTAAGAAACGGTCGAGCAGCACTGGCGCGTCGTTGGAAACCGCAACCGCTTCACGCATGTAGCGCTGCAGTTCTTCTTCCTTGTAAACCACTTCCATGGCGCGACCACCCAGTACGTAGGAGGGACGCACAACCAGCGGATAGCCAACCTTAGCGGCTTCGATAATCGCCTCTTCGGTAGAGCGCACGATGGCGTTCTCTGGCTGCTTGAGCTTGAGCTGGTGCAACATGGACTGGAAACGCTCGCGATCTTCGGCACGATCGATGGCATCGGGAGAGGTACCAATGATTGGCACACCTTCGGCCTCAAGGGCGCGGGCAATCTTCAGCGGCGTCTGGCCACCGAACTGCACGATCACACCCTTAGGCTTCTCAACGCGCACGATTTCTAGCACGTCTTCCAGGGTTACCGGTTCGAAGAACAGGCGATCGGACGTGTCGTAATCGGTGGAAACCGTCTCAGGGTTACAGTTAACCATGATGGTTTCAAAGCCGTCCTCACGACAGGCCAAGGCCGCGTGCACACAACAGTAATCAAATTCAATACCCTGGCCAATACGGTTAGGGCCGCCACCCAACACCATAATTTTGTCACGGCTGCTTGGGTTGGCCTCACACTCCTCCTCATAGGTAGAGTACATATAGGCCGTATCGGTAGAAAACTCTGCAGCACAGGTATCAACACGCTTGTAGACAGGGAAGACGTTTAATTCGTGACGACGGTCGCGTGCCGCCTTCTCAGAAACGTTCAACAGGTCGGCCATGCGCTTATCAGAGAAACCCTTGCGCTTCATGCGGAAGACGAAGTTCTCATCCAGATCGCTCAGAGACTTATCGGCGATCAAGGCTTCAGCCTTGACGATGTCTTCGATCTGCACCAGGAACCAGCGGTCGATCTTGGAAGTCTCGAACACCTCATCAACGCTCATGCCGGCGCGGAAGGCATCAGCCACGTACCAGATACGCTCGGCACCCGGCGTGGAGAGATCTCGACGGATCTGCGTCATGGCGTCGTCAGCGGTCAGATCCACGACCGGCTCAAAACCAGCACTGCCTACTTCCAGACCGCGCAGAGCTTTTTGCATAGATTCCTGCAGCGTGCGACCAATCGCCATCACTTCACCCACAGACTTCATCTGCGTGGTCAGGCGCGCATCGGCGTCGCCAAACTTTTCAAAGGTGAAACGCGGAATCTTGGTGACGACGTAATCGATACTCGGCTCGAAAGAGGCCGGCGACTGACCACCGGTGATGTCGTTGCGCAGCTCGTCGAGGGTGTAACCCACGGCCAGCTTGGCGGCGATCTTGGCGATCGGAAAGCCAGTCGCTTTAGAGGCCAGTGCCGATGAACGCGATACCCGCGGGTTCATCTCGATCACCACCATGCGACCGTCTACCGGGTTAATCGCGAACTGGACGTTAGAACCACCGGTTTCAACGCCGATTTCACGCAGTACCGCCAGCGAGGCGTTACGCATGATCTGCAGTTCTTTATCGGTCAGTGTCTGTGCCGGCGCCACAGTGATGGAGTCACCCGTGTGCACACCCATTGGATCGAAGTTCTCAATCGAACAGATGATGATACAGTTGTCGTTCTTATCGCGAACAACTTCCATTTCATACTCTTTCCAACCCAGCAGCGATTCATCGATCAGCAGCTCATTGGTTGGCGAGAGGTCAAAACCACGGGTACAGATTTCTTCGAACTCGTCCCAGTTGTAAGCGATACCGCCACCCGAGCCGCCCATGGTGAACGACGGGCGAATGATAACCGGGAAGCCAAACTTCCTCGGGGCCTCTTTAGCCTCTTCCATGGTGTGGACGATTTCAGCGCGGGCACATTCGAGGCCGATACGCTTCATAGCCAAGTCAAACAGGCGACGATCTTCGGCCATAAAGATAGCGTCGCGGCTGGCGCCAATCAACTCGACGTCGTACTTTTCCAGCACGCCGTGATCGTGCAGAGCCAGCGCACAGTTCAGAGCAGTCTGGCCGCCCATGGTCGGCAGCACAGCGTCTGGACGCTCTTTCTCAATAATCTTGGCAACCGTTTCCCACTCGATAGGCTCGATGTAGGTCGCGTCCGCCATGGCCGGATCGGTCATGATGGTGGCTGGGTTGGAGTTCACCAGAATGACGCGGAAACCCTCTTCGCGCAGCGCCTTACAGGCCTGGGCACCAGAGTAGTCAAATTCACAGGCCTGGCCGATTACAATCGGGCCAGCACCAAGGATCAAAATACTTTTAATGTCTGTTCTTTTTGGCATCTTTGCATTCTCGTTAGACGCTAAAGGATCCGGCGCGCTCGGCGCGCCGCCACACAAAACTCAAGCACTGCAGCTTTTTATGCTTTCCGCGCTTGCATTAGTTCCACAAAGTGATCAAACAGCGGCGCTGCGTCATGTGGACCCGGGCTAGCTTCAGGGTGACCCTGAAAGCTGAAGGCGGGTTTATCGGTGCGATGGATGCCCTGCAGAGAACCGTCGAACAACGACTTGTGGGTCGCCTTAAGGTTGGCCGGCAAATTATTTTCATCGACGGCGAAACCGTGGTTCTGTGCGGTGATCATAACGGTGCTGGCATCGAGGTCTTGCACTGGGTGGTTGCCGCCGTGATGACCAAACTTCATCTTCAGGGTCTTGGCACCAGAAGCCAAAGCCAACAGCTGATGACCAAGGCAGATACCAAACACCGGAATGTCTGCTTCCAAAATCTGCTTAATGGCTTCAATGGCATAGGTACACGGCTCAGGATCACCCGGGCCGTTCGACAAGAAAATACCGTCTGGATTCATCGCCAACACTTCAGACGCTGGCGTCTGAGCAGGCACAACCGTCAGGTCGCAACCGCGATCGGCCAGCATGCGCAGGATGTTGCGCTTAACACCGTAGTCGTAGGCCACGACCTTGAAGCTAGTGGTAGCAGGCTTGGCAAAGCCTTCACCCAGCTTCCAACTGCCCTCGGTCCAAGCGTAGCTCTCCGAGGTGGTCACCACTTTAGCCAGATCCATGCCCTTCAAGCCGCCGAATGCCTTCGCTGTTTCGAGCGCTTTGGCTTCGTCTACGTCACCGGCCATGATGGTGCCACTCTGAGCACCCTTATCGCGTAAAATACGCGTCAGGCGACGAGTATCAATATCCGCTATACCAAGGATATTGCGCTCTTGCAGGTAACTGTCCAGCGCCTGTTCATTGCGGAAGTTACTTGCCAATAGCGGCAAATCACGAATTACCAGACCTGCGGCCCACACGGTATCGCACTCAGCATCCTCTGAGGTGGTACCGGTATTGCCGATATGAGGATAGGTCAAGGTCACTATCTGTTTGGCGTAAGAAGGATCGGTAAGGATTTCCTGATAACCGGTCATCGAAGTGTTAAACACCACCTCACCGGTAGAAATACCTTCTGCGCCGATGGCGGTTCCACGAAAAACGCTGCCGTCTTCAAGAACAAGAATGGCGGGTCTGTTTTGCAAAACAGAGTTTGGGGCACCAGTAGTCAAGTCAACCTCCTAGAACATGGGTTGGCGTGCTCAGATCACGTCTTTCCCCGAAGAGAGTGACAGTAGTCAGAGCGGACCAAAATAGAGTCCTGACAAGCCGCGCTTGTCATTCTGCGAACCGAGGGCAGGGCCGCGCAAGATGCACGTTATCCGGGGATAAGTGTGTGAGTTACCCAGTCTTAAGTCGCAAAAAAGCGAGGCAAACCACTATGGCTTTACCTCGCTCTTAAATTCATTTGCGCTATAGACCAGTCTAGCTTGCTGCAGCTGCTTTGGCCAAGGTCGATCTGAGGCGGGATTGTACGCGAAATAACCGCAAACTGTCCAACCCCAATGCATAAATATTAGCGCTCAAACACCGAGCCGCGCAGGCAAGCCTGCACAACCTGAAGCCGGCATCGGCCACCTACAGACGGAACTGGCGTACAACACCTTCCATTTTCGCGGCCATTTCAGCCAACCGCGCGGTACTGCCCGCAATTTCAACCGAGCCTGCGGAGGCTTGACGCGCCACCTCCTCAATATTGCTCATGTTATTTTGCATTTCACGCGTCGCCGCACTCTGCTGCTCAGAAGCGCTGGCAATCTGATTAGTCTTATCCTTGATTGAACTGACGCCTTCGGTAATAGCATTCAGTGAACGACTCGCCTCTTCAGCCCGCTCCACTGACTGCCCAGCCTGCGCCGTGCCCTTTTCCATCATGGTCACCGCCTCGCGGGCACCGGTCTGTAAGCGCTCAATCATCTCTTGAATTTCTTGTGTCGAGCTCTGCGTACGCGAGGCCAAGGTACGCACCTCATCGGCCACCACCGCAAAACCTCGGCCCTGCTCACCGGCGCGCGCCGCTTCAATAGCTGCGTTTAAGGCCAGCAGGTTAGTCTGTTCAGCAATCCCGCGAATAACATCCAGCACCGAGCCGATATTGTCCGTTTCCTGCTGCAGCTTATCGATCACCACGGCTGCCGCATCAATGTCTTTCGCCAAGCTCTCAATTTCCGCCATGGTGTCAGTCACCACTTTATTACCGGCCTTAGCCTCACCATCTGCCTGCTCAGCGTTGTCTGCTGTCTGCGAAACATTGTGCGCCACATCCTCAACAACGGCGGCCATTTCCTGCACGGCCGTCACCACCTGCTGAATCTCAGCCTGCTGACTCACCACACCCCGCTCAGTCTCCTTGGCGGTACTCGACAAGCTCGAAGCGCTCTGATTAAGCTCAGTCGCTGTTCCAGAGAAATCCGACATAACATGGTGGACACGCTCAATAAAGGTGTTGAACCAGCGTGCCAACTCCCCAATTTCATCGTCTGAGACCACCGGTAAGCGGCGTGTCAAATCCCCTTCGCCTTCGGCTATGTCCCGCAAGGCCTCAACAACTGCATTCACCGGCTTGACAATAGCGGCCTGCACGACAAACGAGATAATGGCCGCCACTATGCCAATCACCAAAATAGTGAGCAGTGACTTACCCACCGCCGCAGAGGTGGCCTGCTCGATCTCATCCAGACTGACCCGCATGTAGACGCTGCCCGCCTTCGCCCCGTCAGCCATGATCGGTTCAAACAACACAAAACTGCCATCCTGGTCGACCAAACTCTTAGCCTGCGGCCTCGACGGCAAACCACTCGGTAGGTCACCACTGGTTGTGCCGCTGCCCTTAAGGTACCAAACAAAAGGCTTACCGCTTTCGTCAAAAATAACGGCCGCCTCAATGCGCTGGTTATTACTCAGCGTCGCCAGAGTGTCGCCAGCCGAAGCCGTGTCACCAAATACCATAGCGCCCGTCGTGCTGCCGCCAATAATCTTTGACAAGGTGACCGAGTCGCCCTTAATCACTCTTTCCAGCTGGGCCACTTCCCCCTTCACCGCCACAACCATCGAGACCACAACAGCAAAGACACTGGTCAAGATAACGCTTAATAAGATTTTCCACTTTAACGACAGACTACCCATAACACACTTCCACAGACGATGACTGATTTGCGCCGAAGCCGGCCGCGCAGATGGCTCACCCAATACATTCTTCGGCTCCCCAACCACTCCTAGCGACACTTCCCTTTAACGTTATCGCACCTATACGCAATTTCTTTAATGCGTTAGATGATTTAGATCCCTCGAGGCTTAAGCCTGAACTATAGACCCTAGCTTGGCGCGGAATTCAACATACAAAAAAAAGCCCTTCCCCGCAATTATCGGGAGAGGGCTTTGGAGACCGCTTTGTCATAAAGAACTTAAATACCCAACACATCCTTCATATCAAACAAGCCTTTCTCCTGCAGATTCAACCAGCCTGCAGCACGCACAGCACCACGAGCGAACGACATACGGCTTGATGCTTTATGGGTAATCTCCACACGCTCACCATCGGCCATAAACATCACCGTGTGATCACCCACCACATCGCCGCCACGCACCGTCGCAAAACCAATGGTATCGCGCGCGCGCGCACCGGTCTGACCCTCGCGGCCATAAACAGCCACCTCACGCAGGTCACGCCCCAGCGCATCTGCCACCGACTGCCCCATCGCCAAGGCCGTGCCCGAAGGCGCGTCCACCTTGTGACGATGATGCGCCTCAACGATCTCAATGTCGTAGTCCTCACCACCCAGCGCCTCAGCAGCCTTTTGCAGCAGATTCAAACACACGTTAACGCCGGTGGAGAAGTTAGCCGCTTTACACAGAGCGGTTTGCTCTTTATTGGCCAGCAGCTCAAGCTCTTCTTCCGGACTAAAGCCGGTGGTACCAATTACAATTTTTTTACCCGCTGCCGCACACGCCTTAGCATTCACCAAGGTCGCCGCTGGTGCGGTGAAATCAATCAGCACATCAAAGTCGTTGATCACCTCACTAATATCACCAGCAATGGCAACACCATTTTTACCCAAGCCCGCCAGCTCGCCGGCGTCACAGCCCAGCAAAGAGCTCTCTGGGCGCTCGATAGCAGCCGCCAACTCAAGACCCTCAGCGATGGCGACCGCCTCTATTAGAGTCTTGCCCATGCGACCTGCCGCACCTGTCACCGCAATTCGTACCATAATATTATTCTCATAAAGCAGCGACCAACCCATGCCAGCCGCCAAACAGCTCTGCTAGAGCTTCATATCACCAAAGAAGTTTTTCATACCTTCAAACCAAGAGCTCTGCTTCGGCGAGTTCTTATTGCCATCCATAGACGCTTTAAAGTCTTTCAGTATCGTTTTCTGCTTAGAGGACAAATTAACCGGCGTCTCAATAACAATACGACAGAGCAGATCACCCTGAGAACCACCGCGCACTGGGGAGACACCCTTACCGCGCAGACGGAATAACTTACCCGTCTGAGTTTCGGCTGGCACCTTCAGCTTTACGCGGCCATCAAGGGTCGGCACTTCGATCTCACCGCCCAGCGCCGCATCAACAAAACTCATGGGCACCTCGCAATAGAGGTTCTTGTCTTCACGGGTAAAGATCTTGTGCTCACGCACATCCATCTGTACATAAAGGTCGCCACTTGGGCCGCCGTCGGCACCCGCCTCACCCTCACCAGACAAGCGAATACGATCACCGGTATCGACACCTGGCGGCACCTTCACAGACAGAGTTTTAGTCTCTTCGACACGGCCCTGGCCATGACACTCACCACAAGGATCGGTAATGATCGAACCCTTGCCGCGACAATTTGGACAGGTTTGCTGCACAGAGAAGAAGCCCTGCTGCATACGTACCTGGCCAACACCGCCACAGGTAGTACAAGCCGCTGGCTTAGAGCCACTCTTAGCACCAGAGCCGCTACACGGGCTACAGGAGACCAGCGTCGGCACGCGAATCTTTACGGTCGTGCCTTTTACGGCATCTTCCAATTCAATATCGAGGGTGTAACGCAGATCACTGCCGCGCGCAGGGCCGCCGCGGCCGCGACCACCGCCCCCGCCGCCGAACATGTCACCGAATACATCACCGAAGATATCACTGAAGTTGCCACTACCGTGGCCACCGCCACCCATGCCACCCTGACCATCCACACCGGCATGACCAAACTGATCGTAAGCGGAGCGTTTCTGCTCATCGGAGAGCACCTCATAGGCCTCGCTCGCCTCTTTGAACTTCTCTTCCGCTGCCTTATCGTCAGGATTGCGGTCCGGATGATATTTCATGGCAACACGGCGGTAGGCTTTTTTCAGCTCTTTGCCTGAAATATCCTTGGCCACACCCAGTATTTCGTAATAATCGCGTTTAGACATGGATCTACTTCAGCTCTATCAGTAGGGTCTGGGCACTCACGACACAAGACGTAAGTAGCCTCCAACCCCTTCATGTTTTGCAGTGGAACAACTGCCCACCATAAATACAGCAAACGCGGGTCTATTAATCGCAACCCCGAAGCCCTTCAAACCAATGATTTGAAACCCCAGAGCCGCAAGCAACAGCCCGCGCTCAAAACAAACAATTCAGTCGACTAAAACAGCCAACTCAATGATTATTTGTCTTCTTTAACTTCTTCAAACTCAGCGTCAACAACGCCGTCGTCGGCGTCTGCCTGAGCTTGCTCAGCACCTGCATCTGCGCCTTCTGCCGCTGAAGCCTGCTCAGCGTACATCTTCTGTGCCAGTGGCCCAGAAACTTCGGTCAGCTTAGTCGTTGCAGCGTCCATGGCAGCTTTATCATCGCCCTTAACCGCTGTTTCAGCTTCAGCCAAAGCCGCTTCAATCGCTGCCTTTTCCTCAGCTTCGGCCTTGTCACCGGCTTCCTCCAAAGTCTTCTTGGTAGCGCCAATCAGGCCATCCAGGGTATTGCGAGCAGTTACCAGCTCTTCAAATGCCTTATCCGCTTCAGCGTTGGCTTCGGCGTCCTGCACCATCTGCTCAACTTCTTCATCAGACAAACCAGAGTTCGCCTTAATGACGATGGACTGCTCTTTGCCCGTTGCCTTGTCTTTAGCACTCACGCTCAGGATACCGTTGGCATCGATGTCGAAGGTTACTTCGATCTGTGGCATGCCACGCTGTGCTGGTGGAATATCGGCCAAATCAAAACGACCCAAAGATTTGTTCTGTGTGGCTTGCTTGCGCTCGCCCTGAACCACGTGAATGGTTACAGCAGACTGGTTGTCTTCAGCGGTAGAGAAGATCTGCGACTTCTTGGTCGGGATGGTGGTGTTCTTCTCGATCAGCGCAGTAGCAACGCCGCCCATGGTCTCGATACCGAGAGTCAGAGGAGAGACATCCAGCAGCAACACGTCTTTCACGTCGCCAGCCAGTACCGCACCCTGCAGAGCTGCGCCCATTGCTACCGCTTCGTCTGGATTCACATCTTTACGTGGATCCTTACCGAAGAACTCAGCAACCTTGGCTTGAACCATAGGCATACGGGTCTGACCACCGACCAAGATAACGTCGTCGATTTCGCTAATAGACAGATCTGCATCAGCCAGAGCAATTTTCAGCGGTGCCAATGAGCGAGCAACCAGATTCTCAACCAGAGATTCCAGCTTGGCGCGGGTCATTTTAACAACCAAGTGCTTAGGACCGGTTGCATCTGCAGTGATGTACGGCAGGTTTACTTCGGTCTGTTGGGCAGAAGACAACTCGATCTTGGCTTTTTCAGCGGCTTCTTTCAGGCGCTGCAGAGCCAGTGGATCGTTGTGCAGATCAACACCGTTTTCTTTCTTGAATTCGTCGGCCAGATATTCGATCAAAGCCATGTCGAAATCTTCACCACCGAGGAAAGTGTCACCGTTGGTAGACAGCACTTCAAACTGGTGCTCGCCATCGACATCGGCGATTTCTATGATAGAGATATCGAAGGTACCGCCACCCAGGTCGTATACCGCTACGGTGCGGTCGCCTTCGGCTTTGTCCATACCGTAAGCCAGTGCAGCAGCGGTAGGCTCGTTGATAATACGCTTAACGTCCAGACCGGCAATCTTGCCCGCATCTTTGGTCGCCTGACGCTGAGAATCGTTGAAGTAGGCCGGCACGGTAATAACCGCTTCCGTTACCGCTTCGCCCAAGTAATCTTCGGCGGTCTTCTTCATTTTCTTCAGAACTTCAGCAGAGATCTGCGGCGGCGCTTTCTGCTCGCCCTTAGCTT
>Ga0209395_1005510_pt1 | contig 14239 bp, 19 predicted proteins | sample GOMGulsemesocosm_3_FD_184635 | JGI IMG/M metagenome (GOLD analysis project Ga0209395, IMG submission 184635) | Methane-oxidizing microbial communities from mesocosms in the Gulf of Mexico - GOM9D Gulf of Mexico (SPAdes) (version 2) | ecosystem: Environmental > Aquatic > Marine > Cold seeps... | reverse complement strand
AGAAGGGGCCTTTTCGACGACGAGTGTGTGCCATGCTCCGCTTCCGTAGAATGCGAAGTTTGCAAAAACTTGTCGCCGTGTATGCCTTGGTTTACAGCCTTTTCAATTCGGAGCGCAGCCTCTACTCAAGACAAAATTCAAGCTTTACCACACCGCTGCTCTCTCCGAGTGGCGCCAACTTGGCGTGGCGTAAAGGACAGCAATACTGTCCAAGCAGAGACGAGTTCGAATTTGCCTGACAGCATCTTGAATTCGGCACACTACAATGACAAGAAACAAAGGAAGGCATTCTACTTGGGGAATGTCGGTTGGGGAATATTGGCTTAAGTTATGGATTTAAATCGAATTGGAATTGTCACAGTCTGCTATCGCAGCATGGCAGTTCTCCCGCAGATGCTCGCATCGGTTCCGACTGGGGTACAGGTGGTTCTGGTCGACAATGCCGGCGAAGACGATGGCGGAGAGCTGGCTACTCTTGCGGCGAAGTACAGCGCCAAACTGATCTCAAATGATCAAAACAAAGGCTTTGGTGTTGCCTGCAACCAAGGTGCCGCAGAATTCGATACCGAATTTCTACTTTTTCTCAATCCAGATGCAGTCCTAGCCGCTGACACTTTGACCCGCCTTTTGGCCGCGGCGGACACCTACAAAGACGCTTCAGCATTCAATCCACGGATTATATCCCCGAATGGTGGGCAGCTTTTTATGCGGAACAGTTATCTGTTTCCACGCTCTGACAAGATGCCACGCGGCTGGCCCGAGCAAGACAGAGAAGTCACCGTTTTGTCTGGTGCAGCACTACTTATTCGGCGAGCTGCTTTTGAGCATGTTTCAGGCTTTGACGAGAATATTTTTCTGTATCACGAAGATGATGATATTGCGCTACGCCTTAGAAAAAACGCCGGCAAGTTGATGTTTGTGCGTGATGCAATTGTGACTCACTTGGAAGGGCGGTCTTCTGTCCGTTCACCGGAAATCGCCGCTCAAAAAGCGTGGCATATGGCGCGATCACGTGTTTATACAACCCGCAAACACGGTCGCCCTGTTCCGCTTGCCAGAGCATTGAGCTCCGCTTTACGACAGCTACTTTCAGTCACTGTTTTGTTTTCGAAACGCAAGCGTTCTAAACAGGTCGCATATCTATGCGGCGTTCTAAGCGCGTTCCGGGACGGCGGCGCAACGCGTGACGCCAATAAATGACCAAGCTAATCAGGAAGATTTGGCTCGCCGCGCATCACCCCGTTCATGGAGATCGATTTTCGGTACATGGTGTCAAGGTAACCGTTCCACAGAATGTTGACCCCGAAATCCGCTACATGCTGGCACGTAAACGCCCATACGAGGTTCCTGAAGCCAAATTTGTGCAGACATATTTGTCCGCAGGAACTCATGTTGTTGAATTAGGTGGGTCAATTGGCGTCATCTCAACCCTCATTAGGCACCAAATTGGACCGGAAGCACTGCATATAATTGTAGAAGCCAACCCTGAACTGGCCGCAGTCTGTAAACATAATGCAAGCGCCGAAGCGAAACCAAACTGCGTCGATGTGATTGAAGCGGCGGTGGACTATTCCGGCGCAGCGCAGGTGATGTTCGACTTTGGACACAATGCACACACTGGTCGGGTATCGTTACAAGGACACCCAGTTCCGACAACCACGCTGGCCCAGGTGTCCAACCGCCTCCCAGATGGCCCAGCCGCACTTATTTGTGATATCGAAGGCGCAGAATTCGATCTTATCATTGCCGAAACCGAGGCCTTGAAACGGTTTGAATTGATAATTCTTGAAACCCATCCGCATGCCTACACAGACGGCCCGGAGAACTTGGAAAAGATGCTAGGCCTCTTAGCCAGTTATGGGTTTGTCCAAACCGAAGACGCGGATGATGTTGTTGTGTTTACAGGTGTTAATCGATGAAAATTCCAGGTTACTACATCAATCTAGATCGTGCGGAGAAACGTTCAGAGCATATGTTATCGGAGGCAAGTAGGTTAAACCTACCGCTGACCCGATTGTCTGCTGTTGACGGCACAAACTTAAGTCGAGAACAGATTGACGCTTTGCATCAACCAGAGAGGGGCATGCATCGTTTATCCGGGCCAGAGGTTGGCTGCTTCCTGAGCCATCGCGCGGCGTGGAAAAAAATCGCGGCAGGCCAGCACAAATTTGGCGCTGTTTTTGAGGATGACCTAAAATTCGCCGATGATTCGAAAATCTTGCTTAACGATGATTCCTGGCTGCCGATTGACGCTGATATAATTAAGATCGAGACCTACCAGCGCAAAGCAGTTGTTTCCCCCCCTTTTGTTAACGTTGGCAAGACCAGACAACTCGGTCGCCTTAAGTCGCGGCATCTAGGGGCTGGGGGCTATATCCTTTCGCAAAGAATCGCCAACCGGCTCGTTGAACGCACCCAGAGGTTCAAAGTCCCGGTAGACTACCTCATGTTTGAAGCGAAGTATGCGATATTCCCCGAGATCACACCATGGCAGTTGTTTCCTGCTATCTGCGTTCAGAAAGTGCGCACGCACCAGTCATTTTTGCCCGAAGGTGCTGAAGAATCCAGCTTGGACAGTGCCCGTAAAGTTCTCAAACTTAGAGGGTGGGCAAAGGTGCAAAGGGAACTTTCGCGCCCTTTTACCAATCTAAGACGTGAATTTTCCTCCCGCTTGTACGCTCGGCAAGCAGGAGGAAAGTGGGTGTTCATTAGGTACGAAGGGTGAGACTTTTACAAAAAACTTAACCCGGCGCTTTGGTCTGGCGCAGATATGGAAAGATCGTCTCAAACGCGCCAAATTTCGCCTTGGCATCTTCATTCCACACCGTCGGCGAAATGAGCACATCCTCACCCGGCAGCCAGTTGCCCTTCTCAACAGAATTTCCTCTGACAGGACCTCTTCATTGAGCCCTGATGCTGGCCGGGCTTTTCGTGAAGGAGCGGGTTTGTGTCACCGATGCCGGGCATCTTGATGCCAAATGCCCGGTAGTACGGAAAATTGCCCTCCGTTTCAGAAGTTTTATATGTCAGATTTGCAGTAATTAGTCTTTGAGTAGCCGTTCCAAATTCCGCCCATAATCATTTTTCTTAAACACTTTTGCTCGTTTTTTTAGGTGATCTCGGTCAATCCACCCTTGCTCAAACGCTATCTCATCGGGGCTGCCGACTTGCAGGCCTTGGCGTTTCTCCAGCGTCCTCACAAAATTTCCTGCGTCTAGAAGACTGCCGTGGGTGCCCGTGTCCAACCAAGCATACCCGCGGCCCATTTTTTTGACCGTAAGGGTGCCGGCGTCGAGGTACATCTCCAGAAGCGTCGTTATTTCCAACTCGCCACGAGTGGAGGGTTGGACTTTTTTGGCTTTTTCGGAGGCTGTGCCATCCAGAAAGTACAGGCCTGTCACAGCATAATTTGAGGCCGGAACCTCGGGTTTTTCGACGATGGACGTCACAATGCCGTCCTCGCTATACCCAACTACTCCGTAGCGTTCAGGATCGGAAACTTGATAGCCAAAGACCATACCGCCGTTAGTTTGGGCGTTCGCTTGGCTGAGTACTTCGGTCAGGCCGTGGCCAAAGAAAATGTTGTCGCCCAGCACCATCGCCGAGGGGGCGCCGGCCAAATACTCTTCGGCTATGATATAAGCTTGAGCCAGTCCGCTAGGATCGGGTTGTACTATATAACTGAGTTGCAGACCCCATTGGGATCCGTCACCGAGCAATCGTTGGAACTGCGATTTGTCATCAGGTGTGGTGATAATGACGATCTCGCGTATGCCTGACAGCATCAGGACTGACAATGGGTAGTAAACCATCGGTTTATTATAGATCGGCAGTAGCTGTTTTGAAATGCCCATGGTGACGGGGTACAATCGCGTCCCGGAGCCTCCGGCGAGGATGATGCCTTTGCGCGTGGTCATTCAGATCTCTCCCAGGTCTTTCAAAATATCCGTAAGCCCTGCGCGCCAGTCAGAGCGCGCAATGCCAAAAACTGCTTGTGTTTTCACGTTATCCATCCGCGAGTTCAGCGGCCTTGTCGCCGGCGCCGGATAATCTGAAGTCGGAATATCAGCCACTTCGCAAGCGGTCCCGCATTGGGCAAATATCTCGCGGGTGAAATCGGCCCAGCTCACGTCGGGGCCACCCGACAGATGATAGGTGCCGGACTTGGACGGGTCATCCACCAGTTGGCAGGCCACAGACAGGCAGGCATCGGCAATCGCCGCAGCACAGGTTGGTCCACCGATCTGATCGGCTACGATAGTTAATCGGTCGCGTTCACCGCCAAGACGCAGCATAGTCTTCACAAAGTTATTGCCATGCGAAGACACTACCCAGCTGGTGCGCATGATAGCATGGGGTCCACGGGCGTCCCGTACCGCCTGTTCGCCCACAAGCTTGGTGCGTCCATAAGCGCCCAAAGGTTCGGTTGGGTGATCCGTTGCAAAAGGCATCTCCCCAGTTCCGTCAAATACGTAGTCGGTCGAGATGTGTACCAAAGGTAGGTCACGCGCCGCAGCGGCGCGCGCAATCGCGCCCGGTGTAGACCCATTGATTGCCAGCGCCAGTTCTTCCTGTTCCTCGGCCGCATCTACTGCAGTGTAAGCCACCGCATTGATCACAGCGTCCGCATCTGTCGCCGTCACGAAACCTGCGCAGGCTTCGGGGTTGGTAAAGTCAGCCTCTTCCTGTCCGCGCACTTCCAGTTCGATATCACCGGCGCGGCGTTGCAATTCCTGTCCGACCTGTCCTATTTGGCCAAAAACTAGAACCTTCATGCTTTCACTCCTAAACGTGTGCCAACACCATCGCGGGTTTGCAACGCGCGCCACCACTCTTCATTGTCTAGATACCACTGAACGGTTTTGCGTAGCCCTTCTTCCACCGTGACACTGGGCCGCCAACCCAATTCCACACGGATACGACTAGGGTCGATCGCGTAGCGTGCGTCGTGGCCCGGGCGATCGGTGACATATGTGATCTGGTCGGCATATGTGCCATTCGTGCGGGGGCGAATATCATCTAGAATGGCACAAAGCGTCTGCACCAACTCAAGATTGGTCCGCTCATTCTCGCCGCCGATATTGTAGCTGCGGTTCAATTCGCCTTTGTCTAGGACAGTTAGCAGCGCATCAGCGTGATCTTCGACATAAAGCCAATCGCGGATATTGCTGCCATCGCCATAGATTGGAAGATTCTTACCCGCCAGCGCGTTAAGAATGATCACCGGCACCAGTTTTTCGGGAAAATGGAAGGGGCCGTAGTTGTTGGAGCAATTGGTCAGTAGCACCGGCAAGCCGTAGGTCTCGGCCCAAGCGCGCACTAGATGGTCGCTTGAGGCTTTTGAGGCCGAATAAGGGCTTCGCGGGTCATATAGCGTGTCTTCCGTGAACAGCACAGACCGGTCCGCAGGCAAAGAGCCAAACACTTCATCGGTTGAAATATGCTGAAAGCGGAAACTCGAAGGCTTTTCTTGCGCAACCCAATAGGTCCGCGCGGCTTCGAGCATATTGTAAGTACCGGTAATGTTGGTTTCGATGAAATCGCCTGGTCCGTCAATCGAGCGATCCACATGTGATTCAGCGGCCAAATGCATCACCGCATCTGGTTTGTGTGTGTCAAACACTTGGTCCAGCGCCGCACGGTCACGGATGTCCGCATACTCAAATACATAGGCCGGACTTTCAGCCACGCTAGCCACATTGGCCAGACAGGCCGCATAGGTCAGCGCATCTAGGTTAACCACCTCATAGCCCCGCGCCAGAGCAAGTCGCACCACAGCTGAGCCGATAAAACCTGCACCACCAGTTACGAGGAGTTTCATAGGGCTATCCTTCATAAGTAAAGGGCGTGTCAAAATCTTTGAGGAACGGCGCTGCGCTGTCTTTGGCTGATAACACTGTTTCAGCTCCATTCAACCCCCAACTGACGCCGATGTTGGGGTCATCAAAGCGCACCGTCCCGTCACGTTCCGGCGCGTAATAATCCGAACATTTGTAGATGATTTCGGTGTTTGGTTCGCGCGTCACAAAACCATGCAGGAAGCCGGCCGGGATCAACATCTGCTTGCCATTCTCAAAGCTCAGCTCCTCACCGACCCATTGCCCAAAGGTAGGTGATCCGCGCCGGATATCGACGGCGACGTCAAATAAACAGCCGTGACCACAACGAACCAGCTTGGCTTGCGCATGGGGTGGGAATTGGAAATGTAGACCCCGCACAGTGCCGACTTCGCGTGATAATGAATGATTATCCTGCACAAAATCATACATCAGTCCAGCCGCTTCCATGGCTCTGTGGTTCCAAGTCTCAGCAAAGAAACCTCGATCATCTTGAAACCGCGGCGGGGTAATCACCAGCAGGTTTGGAAGGGCGGTTTTTTCGATACTGAGGTGTGTCATCTTACTCTTTCAGAAAGTGGAGGCGGCTGATATAAGCAAGTTTAGTAGGTGATATGCCACTCCGAATAATGCCACGATAGTGATGTCTATCCTATCTCAACTCCTTGTGGCATATGATGAGATGGACCTCAACGGGGCGTTGTCAGAGCAAAACTGGTTGAGCTGGGTAGGGCGGTCTCCTAGCTTTTCGACATTACAAAACACGACCCTGCTCTTCGCAACAGAATTTCCTCTGATAGGCCCATCGCAACCCATCTCGCTGACGCTGGAAGCTCTTGCAAGATCGGAGTTGCCCTCCGACTGGCCCTCTCAGGAACAGATGCTGGGATTCCGCGAAATTCCGTAATCCCTGTTCACGCCGATAGCTTCCCTGTTATTTGGACGTACAACATTACCGCAAGGCGGACAATCTTGGGATTGTTTTTGAAATACTTGAATGGGTCGCTTTTTGTCATGCCGGCAGGCTATGCCCCCGCCTCGCCCCCGCCTCAAGTTGGCTTAATCTAGCAATACCCTGCAACGTCAACGATGTACAACTGCCGGCTGCCTTTATGTACGGAATCGATGCAAACCGATTGATTGTCGTGACTCCAGCGTGGATGTAAGTCGCAGCGATTGTGTTTTCCCATGTCTGGCGGCGTATAAAATGAACCCAAGTCATGCCGTGTCCCGCTTTCAGAATCGTACAGAAACAGGATGCGTTCATTGGTAACCGCATCCGGGTAGGTATCAGAAAGAATCCAGCGCCCGTTATGTGAATAAGTCATATGCCCGTTTTCCGTCAGCACATCCGGCCCGACAACTTCGACCTGTCCTGTTTGATCATTATAAAGATGGTAATGGATCCGACCGTCATGCGGCCCCCAGACAATGATTTCCTCGTCGGACTTCCACATTGGGTGCGAAATTTGATACTCGGATTTTTCGTACTCAAATGTCCCGACCGCATCCGGATCAAAATCCGCAACTAGCTGCGGCAGCGGATGATCCGAACATTCCAGAAGCTGCAAATCACTGCCATCCCCGTTGACGGTAAACAGCCGGTGTAGAAAGCAAGTTTCGTCCTCGACCCGCTCTGTCCAGCGATGGATAAACAAAAACCTGCTGCCGGATGGATTTGCCTCTAGGTGGGTAATCCAATGGATGGCTTTGTCCATCGATGCGACTGGCTGAAAGTCTCTGAGTTGAGCGAGGCTCAGGATCATCTGATACTCACCGCTTGGAATTTCCATGCGATAGATGCCGTCAGCAGCAGGCGCCAGCTTCAATTCAGGCTCGCGCTGCGTCGCCGGATATCCAATGGTTCGGTGGGTCACCATGAAACGGGAAAAATTCACCGAAAGCGCATAACTCCCATCCGGTGCAAGCACATAGACCGGCAACGGCAACTCACATTGTTTGCCACTGTCGAGGTCCATCAGGGTTGAACAAAAATCAGGGTAAGGCGTGTTGCGCCCGGCCTCTGTCGCCCGGGTGTTCCAAATCACCCGGTTGCTGTCGCCAACCCATTGCAGCTGGCTACCCATCTGCCAATTCCAGGTTGTTGTGGTCCCGATCTGATGAAACCTCTCATTACCTCTCAGATCGAAATACCCGATCCGAGCAACTTCGACACCGGTGAGATCACCGGTAAACTGATCTGTCTGCTGGGCAAGCAGACGCGTGTCAGACCCATCAAAGTTGGACTTATTGTAATACCCAAAAAAATGATGTGCGTTGACATCGCCAACCCGACGGATCGGGGCAAAATTAGACATATTCGATCCTCAGTAACGTGGTGGAACCGGCCCATGCGGATTTCAGACGGGCTGGTTCCTGTATATAAAAACGCCGTTTACTCGGCGAACGCGATCGATACATCCGCCAGTTCGCTGAAAACGTCATTGGTGGCGGTCAAGGTATATTCCCCAGCGACAACCAGCTTTTTCTTTACAAACCGCCCATACGACCAAACTGCAGACCAGTTACCATCAGCATCAGCGACCGGTTCAGCGTCAAGCGCATATCCGATTTCTGCACCAACACCGTCAGCTGTGGTAAACAGCAACAGTACCGAGGCATTTGCCTCGAACCCGGCTCCGGAAATTTCCAGCGTGCCGTCATTGCTCAGGGTGGCAGGTCCCGGCACTGTCATTTCCTGTGCCGAGGCGGCAAAGGCGGTGGCAACAAGTAAGGCCGTCGTGGACAGAGTCATTTTACGGATCATCGATTTTCTCCCTTTTCGTGATTGGATTAACTGTCGAGCATGTGAGAATTGCGCCTGTGCTGCACGACGCCCTGATAAAGCGCATAGGCACAGAGTAAGAGCAGAACGATACAGATCGGGCGGGTGACAAGTTGCAGCAGAAATGCGCCGACATCGCCGCGCACCAACGCCAGTGAGCGGGCCAGTTCACCTTCGGCCAGCGTGCCCAGCACCAAACCCAGCACCAGCGGCGCCCGGGGAACGGCAAAGTAGTTGAAGCCAAAGCCGATGGCGCCGACGGAAAGCATGATCAGAATATCATCCACCGAACTGCGGATCGAATACGAACCAATCACCGCAAAGGCTAGGATGCAGGGCGCCAGAACCCTGCGCGGCACCATGATGACTTTAGCGCAATAGCGCGCAAACAGCAGACCGACCGGGACGAACAAAACGTTGGCGACCAGCAGGCTGAGGATAAATCCATACGTGACATCGGCATTCAAGGTGAACAGGTCGGCACCAGGCCGCAAACCGTGGATCATCAAACCGCCAAGCAGCACCGCCGTTACCGGGTTGCCGGGAATACCAAGCGTCAGCAGCGGGATCAGCGTCCCGCCGGTGACGGCATTGTTGGCGGTCTCGCTGGCAATGACACCCTCAGGGGAGCCGTTGCCAAATTCTTCTCTGGATTTCGAACCCCGTTTCGCCGCGTCATAGGAAATAAATCCGCCAACGCTGCACCCGACCCCCGGGATAATCCCAACAATAATGCCAATCAGTGACGAGCGCAGAACATTGAGTTTTTGCTGGAAAACCTCACCCAGATACGACAGCGGCCCGCGGGTACCGTTGATGTCGGCTTGGGGCACAACTGTTTTTTTATCGCTGATCATCGAGATCACTTCCGGGATCGAATACAAACCGATCAACGATACAACCATCGGAATTCCGTCATAGAGTGATGGCTGGCCAAAGGTAAAACGAAGCTCTCCTGTCAGGGGGTGCGAGCCAATTGTGCTCAACATCAGACCAAGTGCACCGGCAATCAACCCCTTGGTCATGGCGCCGGCGGACAAAGACGCAATAACGGTGATGCCAAACACCGCGAGCAGGAAGTATTCGGGAGAGCCGAACCGGAGCGAAAATTCGGCCAGCGGCGGCGCGATCAAAAGCAGGGCAAAGACACTCAGAATGCCGCCAATACTGGAGCCAAATGTTGCCAGCGCCAGCGCCCTTGTGGTTTCGCCGCGTTGCGACATCGGGTGCCCGTCAAGTAGGGTGGCCACCGCCGCAGGCGTGCCGGGAATGTTCAGGATAATAGCACTGATCGAGCCGCTGTAGGTTGAGGCCAGATAGATTCCGCCCAACATCGCCAGCCCGGCTTCGGGCGGCATCGAAAATGTCAGCGGGATTAACAAGGCCACTCCCATAGTGCTGGTCAAACCCGGCAAAGAGCCGATCACAACTCCGCCGACAACGCCGGCAAACACGGCAAACAGGGCCATCGGTGTCATCAGGGCATCGAAGCCTAAAAGCAGATTATCAAGCATCTCAGATGTTCCCGTTTTGAGTTTGATTCGTGGGGATGTGTGTGACGGACTTCATTGCGGTTTGGGTCAAAAGGCAATCAGAGCTTCGGGTGGCGAAACTCCAAGAAACCAGAAGAAAAGAAAGACCAGCAACCCGGTCAGACCCAGAGCGACAGGGGCCACAATCAACGGGCTCCTCTCGCCAAGGGTCACCATCATCAGCACCAGAAACAGAATGGTCGCCGCCGAAAATCCGATCAGCATCAACAACCCGGTGTAAAGCAGGATCGACACGACAACTTTGGCAAACCCTGCCAGCTGGCTCAGATCGTTCTGCGGTTCAGTTCCTTCACCTTGCGGTGTCTTCCAGCGGTGTAGGCCGAACACCGCCGCCAGCACCGCAACAAACAGGGCAAGAAGCTGCGGAAAGTAAGAGGACGCCGGCTGATAGGTCAGGCTCCCGGCAAGTGCGGCAAGCGCTACTCCGAAGGCCAACAGGCAAAATAGAATGTCTTTATTGCGTTCCGTTTGCATTGTGCTGCCCTCCGGATTTGTGTTGCGCGAGATTATTTTAGCAGATCAATATAATCCGAGATTCCGGCCTCTGCCGATGATAGGTAGTCGGAAAATTCATCGGCAGACATATAGGCAAGTGGCAGCCCCAACCGTTCGATATGAGCAACAAATTCCGGATCTGCGACCACATCGCGGAACGCTGCTTCGAGCACCTCACGGCGTTCGGCCGGGACCCCTACCGGCACCGCAACACCGCGCATTGACGCACCGATGTTCTGGACTTTAACGCCCGATGCTTCGGCAATTGTTGGCACATCCGGCAGGTAGGGATAACGCGCATCCGCAAACACAGCGAGCGCCCGCATCCGCCCTTCGAGCACATGGCCGGTCGCCGAACTTGCCGACGGAACCGAGGCATCAACCTGGCTGCCAAGCGTCGCGGTAATTGCCGGGCCTGATCCGTTGAATGGAACAAAATTGACGTCCATGCCAAGTGCGGCTTCGGCGACAACAAGCTGAAGCTGGTTGTTTGATTGCGGGCCGTCACCGGCTACGGTCAGCAGATCTGGGTTGGTTTTGGCGGCGGCAGCAAATTCAGCAAAGGTCTGAAACGGGCTGTCCGCAGGAACGGTCAAAATCACAGGATCAAGCTGGATATTGCCGACGGTTTCGAAATCCGACATTTCAAACGGGACGTTGTCACGCAGCATCTTCACTAGGAAGATCGATGGGATATTGATGAATCCAATCGTATAGCCGTCATTATCTGCCCGTGCCAAAGCTGAAAAGCCAACTTGGCCACCGGCACCTGGTCTGTTGCGTATAACAACCCGCTGCCCAAGATGTTTGTCGATGTAATTCGCCAATATACGAGCTGCAGTATCGGTCCCCCCACCCGGTGAATAAGCGACAATCATGCTAACCGGCCGTTGAGGAAATTCTTCCGCGCCAGCGAGTGAAGCCCCTGACACCGCCAATACGGTACTCAGTGCAATTGTTTTCAGCGTTGCGAACATCTGGTTCCTCCCTTGGATATACGCATCTGCGTAAAGTGTTCTGCATTGCATACAATCAGAAACACTTTACAAAATCAACAGCTCTGCTGTGGAAAACAGACCATTTCCAAACTAAGCTGTGTTAAATCCCCCGGTATCAGCGGGTTATTACGGCTTAAATAAAGGATTTTTGATGGAAAAGGTGACAGATATATCAGACCTGCCACTGGTGGAACGCGTGTATCGCCAGCTGTTGACCGGCATCCGTGACGGTCAGTTCCACCCGGGAGAACGAATCAAAGAAGCCACTGTTGCCAAGAACATGGGCATCAGCCGAACTCCCGTCCGCGAGGCAATTCGCCGACTTCAATCGGAAGGAAGGGTCACCATTGAACCTCAACGTGGTGCCATCGTTGCCGAACTAGACCGCCTCGAAATTTCTGAACTCTATCTGCTTAGGCAATACCTTGAAGGAATTGCGGCCCGCTTTGCAGCCCAACATGCTTCGGATATGGAAATCGAGCAAATGGAGGAGATTCTTAAGCGAAGCCATGGCGACGAAGCGGACAAGCGGACGCTGAACCAAACAAACTGGGATCTGCATCACGCGATTTTCTACGCGGCAAAAAACCGTTTTCTATTAAAGTCACTGGATGCGATCAGCGACGACCTCGCACTTCTTCGTGGTAAGAGGTATATTCCGGAAGATCGCCCGAAGTCACTTTATACCGAGCACAAAGCAATAATTGACGCAATCCGTGCCCGCGATCCAGACCGTGCCGAACAAGCTGCCAAAGACCACATCCTCAGTTCATACCGCATCCATCTGAAGGTTGCGTTCGACGCATAGCCATACCCGCCAAGGTGATGTCTAACAAATAACCAGCCGTTGTAAGGGCGTTGACAAGTGGTGTCTGACCAATTCGAACTCGTGATCTACAGGAACAGCATCGCTGCCCTTTACGCCACGCCAAGTTGGCGCCACTCGGCGAGAGCAGCGGTACGATTGAGCTTGAAATTTGGTCTGGAGTAGAGGCTGCGCTCCGAGTTGAAATGATTGTAGACCGAGGCATGAACGGCGACGAATATCTGTAGACTTCGCATCCGACGGAAGCGGGGCATGGCTCGTTCTCGTCGTCGAAAAGGCCCCTTCTCGTGGTTTTCAAATAAACCACTGCCAGGCAATGAATGGGAATTCTCGGCCCTGTTGTTCAGCCAACGACCGGTTTCTTGTTTGTCAGCATGCCGATAATCTTCATTGCTGCACCGTATGAGCGCAGTTTATCAGTCACGATGACATGTGGTTGGCCAAAGCGATTCATTGTTTTTCTGAGGAATTTCAACGCTGCTTTACGATCACGACGTTTCGTGGCATAGCTTTCCAGCACCTCGCCCTCGTGGTCAATGGCCCGCCACATATAATGGGTTTCGTCGTTGATCTTCACAAAAACCTCGTCCAGATGCCATTGCCAATTCGAATGGGCATGCATCCGACTGACACGCTTCTTGCGGATCTCGGCGGCAAACAACGGGCCAAATCTGTTCCACCAGAACCGCACCGTTTCAGGGCTGATTTCGATCCCGCGCTCGTGCAGCAAATCCTCCACATTCCGGAGCGAAAGTGGAAACCGGACGTACAACATCACCGCAAGGCGGATGATGTCGGGGCTCGTCTTGAAGTACTTGAATGGGTCGCGTTTTGTCATCCTGCAACGCTATGAGGCCGCCCTGCCCACTTCAACCAAGTTTTATCTGATAGTGCCTTTTGGTCTGGTATATCATGGGAATTGATGATGTCAGGACTGGTTTTGAAATACTTGAATGGTCGCGTTTTGACATCCCAGCAGGCTTTGAAACCACCCGACCCTTCACGGCAGAATTTCCTCTGACAGTGCCGGAAAAAGTGCTTGACCCAAACACCCAATTAGAGAAACCTCCGTTAGACAGAGACGACAGGATAGCAGGAGATGGCAAAACTTCTTATTGTTTATCATTCGAAGACGGGCGGTAGCCGGCAGATGACCGAAGCCGCCGCTGCAGGTGCACGGGACGAAGTGCCGACCATTCTCAAGACCGCTGATCAGGCCGGGCCTGACGACCTTCTGAATGCCGATGCCTACATATTTTGCGCGCCGGAAAACCTTGCTGCGATAGCCGGGGTGATGAAGGATTTTTACGATCGCTGCTATTACCCGGTCCTTGGGCGTATAGAAGCACGTCCATATGCCCAAATGGTTTGTGCAGGTTCGGACGGTGAAAACGCCGTACGCCAGACTGCGCGCATTGCCCGAGGTTGGCGGCTTAAAGAAGTGCAATCACCACTGATAATCTGCACCCACGCTCAGACACCCCAAGAGATTCTTGCTGAGAAGACGATCCCTGAAAAGCAGCTTGCGCTGTGTCGCGACCTCGGTTTGACCATGGCCGCGGGGCTGAGCATGGGCGTATTCTAGCCGCGAGCGGTGCATCTGGACAGCCCCGCGCCAGGTGGTGTCAGACTAATTCGAACTCGTCTCTGCTAGGACAACATCGCTGCCCTTTATGCCGCGCCAAGTTGGCGCCACTCTGCAAGAGCAGCGGCACAGTTCAGCTTGAAATTTGATCTGGAGTAGA
>Ga0209395_1005501_pt1 | contig 14247 bp, 5 predicted proteins | sample GOMGulsemesocosm_3_FD_184635 | JGI IMG/M metagenome (GOLD analysis project Ga0209395, IMG submission 184635) | Methane-oxidizing microbial communities from mesocosms in the Gulf of Mexico - GOM9D Gulf of Mexico (SPAdes) (version 2) | ecosystem: Environmental > Aquatic > Marine > Cold seeps... | reverse complement strand
CAGCACCAACGGCATCTCGGATCTCAACGTTTGCACCGTCTAACGTACCGATAGTCGCTGCACCATTCATCATGAATTTCATGTTACCTGTGCCCGATGCTTCTTTACCTGCAGTTGAGATCTGTTCTGATAAGTCAGTTGCGGCACAGATAGTTTCCATTGCTGTCACGTTGTAGTTTGGTAAGAAGGCAACGCGTAACCAAGGTTGTGCTAGCGGATCTGAATTGATCGTAGCTGCAACATTATTGATTAGCTTGATCGTTAGCTTAGCAAGGAAATAACCCGGCGCTGCTTTACCACCAATTAATACGCAGCGCGGTGTCATGCCTTCAGTATCACCACGACGAATGCGGTCATAAAGGTGGATAACATGCAGAATATTAAGTAATTGACGTTTGTATTCGTGCATACGTTTAACTTGTACGTCAAACATCATGTTGGTATCAAATTCAACACCACAGGCTTCTTTTACTAAATCCGCTAACTGTTGTTTGTTGTGTTGTTTAACGTGCTGCCATTTTGCATGGAACTTGCTGTTGTCATAATAGCGACGTAGTTTACTGATCTCACCTAGGTCTCGAGTCCAGTTATCACCAATCTTGTCGCTAATCAGTTCACTTAATTTTGGATTACAATGCGCTAACCAACGACGCGGTGTTACACCGTTTGTTTTGTTGTTGAATTTGCTTGGAGACAGCTGATAGAAATCATTGAATAAACCTTCACTCAATAACTTGGTATGCAATGCCGCAACACCGTTTACCGAGAAGCTGCCTACAATTGCAAGGTAAGCCATGCGTACTTGTGGATCATCACCTTCTTCGATAATAGATAGCGCACGTTGTTTATCTACATCGCCAGGCCACTGACATGCTACTTGCGTTAAGAAGCGGGCATTGATCTCATAAATGATTTCAAGTAGGCGAGGTAATAGGTGTGAGAATAAACGCACAGACCATTTTTCTAATGCTTCAGGCAACAAGGTATGGTTGGTATAAGCCATCGTCGATGTCGTGATCTGCCATGCAGCGTCCCAATCTAAATCGTGTTCATCCAGTAATAGGCGCATTAACTCAGCAACAGCCACACTTGGGTGGGTATCGTTAAGTTGGAATACATGGTACTTAGCAAAATCAGTAAAATCACTGCCGTGTACTTTTGCCCATTCAGCAATGATGTCTTGTAAGCTCGCTGAGGTCAGGAAGTATTGCTGGCGTAAACGCAGCTCTTTACCGTTTTCACTGGCATCGTTTGGATACAATACCATGGTGATTTGTTCGGCTAAGTTCTTACGTGCAACTGCTTCGGTATAACTACCGGCATTAAATTCGCCTAGGTCAAATTCGTCTGTCGCGGCTGATTTCCATAAACGTAATGTATTCACAATATCGTTTTGATAACCTGGTACTGGTACATCGTATGGCACAGCAAGTACGTCTTCCGTACCAACCCATTGGTGATGAGTGCGGCCTTCTTTATCTTGGTAAGTATCAACATGACCGAAGAATTTCACTCTGCGGTTATGTTCAGGTGCTGCAACTTCCCACGGGTGACCATCACGTAGCCAGTTATCTGGGTGCTCTACCTGATGACCATTCTCAATGCTTTGATTGAACATTCCGTATTCATAGCGAATACCATAACCAGTGACTGGCAGTGCTAAACTAGCACAACTATCCAGGAAACAAGCCGCTAGTCGGCCTAGACCTCCGTTGCCTAAACCTGCATCGTGTTCTGACTCGGCAATTGATTCTAACTCACTGCTGTAATGATTAAGGCCCTTACGAACGCTGTTTTCTAGATCAAGATTTAAAACTGCATTACCCAATGCACGTCCCATCAAGAATTCTAATGAAAGGTAAGCGGCACGACGAGTAGGTTGTGTCTGTTGCTGTTTTTTCGTTGCACGTGATTTTTCCATTAACCGATCACGGATTGTTAAAGCAAGCGCGTGATATAAATACTGTGGTGATTCACCCACTTCATCGCGGCCAAGGGTATAATGGAAATGACGTTTTAAATCTTCAGGCAAGGTACTGGCATTAACCACAGGCCCATTGTTTGTCTCTAATGTGCAAACTTTGTTTGCTTTAGATTTTTGTTTCTTTAATGACATATAACTTCCTTTATTATGACATTTGGGCTAATTATTTATTGAACAACAAGTATTTATGAGCAACCGAACCGTAATTCGGTTGCTCATCTATTAGTATTCGCGTTTGGTTTTTAGTATTCAGCTATTTGTTTTCGGTACTAGGTACATGGTTGATAACGGTGGCAGTGCGATACAAATACTCTGGGTAAAACCTTGCCATTCAACATACTCTGCAATGTAACTTGTCTGAGTTGCAAAACCACTGCCGCCAAATTGGGTATCATCGGTATTCACTATTACGTCATAGCCACCAACACTCGGTACACCAATACGGTAATTTGACTGGCAAGCTGGGGTCATATTCGATACTACGACTACATGCTCGTCTTTGGCTTGGTTATATCGTAAGAAACTAAACACTGACTGTTCGGCATTGCTTGCGTCAATCCAATCGAAACCTTGATGATCAGTGTCTAACTCAAATAAGGCAGTTTGATGACAGTAGCTATTATTTAACGTTTTTATGAGAGATTGGACACCTAGGTGCTCTGGTTGATCGAGTAGGTGCCAGTCTAGAGATTGGTCATGATTCCATTCTGCACGTTGACCAAATTCACAGCCCATAAATAATAGTTTCTTACCCGGGTGTGCCCACATGAAACCGTAATAAGCACGTAAATTAGCAAATTTTTGCCAATCATCTCCTGGCATTTTGTCTAGTAGTGAACCTTTACCGTGCACAACTTCGTCGTGACTTAGCGGCAAGATGAAGTTTTCGCTAAAGGCATAAGCCAATGAGAAGGTCATCTCGTGATGATGATGTTGACGATAGAGTGGGTCACAACTCATGTATTCTAAGCTGTCGTTCATCCAGCCCATATTCCATTTGTAGCCAAAACCCAGACCACCTTGATCGGTAAAGTTAGTGACGCCTGGCCAAGCTGTTGATTCTTCTGCAACCATCATGATACCAGGGTGGTTTTTATAGCAGCGTTGATTCACTTGTTTGAGTAATTCAATCGCTCCTAGGTTTTCTCTGCCGCCATGTTGATTCGGGATCCATTCACCTTCTTTGCGGCTGTAATCGAGATACAGCATAGAGGCAACAGCATCAACGCGTAGACCATCAATGGCAAAGTTATCAAACCAAGCAAGGGCATTTGAGATTAAAAAGCTTTGTACTTCAGCGCGATCATAATTAAATATATGGGTATTCCAGTCGGGGTGGAAACCTTGACGTTTATCAGCATGTTCAAACAGATGTGAACCATCAAACTGTGCTAAACCGTGGGCATCAGCAGGAAAGTGTCCCGGCACCCAATCTATTAATAAACCTATGTTTGCTTCGTGGCAGGCATCGACAAAAAATTGGAAATCAGTCAAGCTACCAAAGCGACTCGTCGGTGCAAATAACCCAACAGGTTGATAACCCCATGAACCATCGAATGGAAATTCACTGATTGGCATTAATTGAATGTGCGTAAAGCCAAGTTCTTTTACATAAGGCACAAGCTGTTCTGACATAGCTTTATAACTTAAGAAATGGTTATTCTCATCACGTTTCCACGAACCTGCATGTACTTCATAGATGCTAATTGGTGCATTGCTCGCATTACGTTCTGCGCGCTGGGCCCATGCTTGTGCTGGTGATTGTTGCCATACCGCTGATCGTGCTTTGGTCGGCACACAGGATGCAGTTTGTGGTGGTAGCTGCATTGATGATGCGAACGGATCTGCCTTTTCTAAACGCTCTCCATTTTCGGTTACAATGCTAAATTTATAGTTGTTATCGTGTTCAGAGTCGGCGATATCAGCAATGAAAATTTCCCAAATACCTGCACCAAGGTGTTTACGCATCGGGTGACGTGTCGTATTCCAATGGTTAAAGTTACCAATTAAGCTTACTGAATTTGCATTAGGAGCCCAAACAGTAAAGCGTACGCCTTCAACATTATCTGTGATCGTCCAATGCGAACCTAAATGACGTTGCGCTTGCTCTAACGTACCTTCGTTAAATAAGTAAACCGCGTTGGCATCAAGTGTCGATGAGAATTTATAAGGGTCTTGTTCGACGACGGTTGAGAATGGATAGGCGATCGTTAATTGGTAATCTGCACTGTATTGCCTTGCTGATAAGCTAAGAACAAATAGGTCACTGGTAGCTATACGTTGATAACGTAACTGCTGGTTTTTGTCTTGATAAAAAACTTGCTGTGCACCGGGGATGAATACTTTCAGTTCGTATTCATCTTTACTCACTTGGTGTGGGCCTAAAAATGCAAACGGGTCATAGAGTTTACCTTGATTAAGGGCATCTATTTCATGGTTAAAGCGCTCTTCAAAGCGATTCGCTATTGCTGGTGTTGTCGAAATGTCACTCATGATCCATCCTGGATTAAACGTATTGTTAGCTATTTATGCAGTACGTAATGTAGATACAACACTGTTATCAGTACCGAAATTATTGGGTAAGTATAAGTCTGCTTTATGATCGTTATGCCACTCGCTGCTATTAATTAAGTAGCGGAAATGAAATTGTTTATTCTCTGGTAAACGAACCTTGGTGCGAAAGACTTTTTCTTTTTTAATGTACTTCATTGATAAAGGCTGCCAATCATTAAAATCAGCAAACAGTTCAACCGTATCGTTACTCATTAACGCGTTATTCGTGTCGCAGGCGAATTCAAAAGTGATATCTGCTTCGGCTTTTGTTTTAAAAAAACGCTTTTTTAACATTGTATCTTCCTTGTTATATGTCGTAGCTCTAATAACTTAAACCAACTTTCGTTTACGTATCCAAATTTAGATTTAACACCTAAAGAGGTATCCACATGTGGGTATTATCGCGGGTTTTTGAGCTTGTTTAAAGTTTTTAAAATATGTTTTGTGATCTACGTCGCACTTGGTTTCTTTCATTCGTAACTAAGTGTCGTTTCTTACGTATGGGTGAGGTTTTTTATTTATTCTAATTTAAAATTAACCAATTAGTAATACTTTTTATCTGGACGGATGAGTGAAATTCTTGCAGCTAAAATCTAATGTGTTTGTCGATTTTATTCTATGTAGCATGTTTATTAACCATTACAGGCGCGTGAACAGCATCTACGGTCATTAATTTAATGGTTTATAAATAAACTTATAAAACTTGGTATATTAGTCTTTTATTTCCATAACCTAATATGCGGAGTGTCATTTAAAGGTTATTCTATAGCGAATGTTAATAAGTACTTTTATTTATGGGTTGGCAAGGCATGCGTTCGGTTTCATTTCGCTGGTATATCTCCGGTATATTTCTTTCTATTGCATCCTTACTTAGTGCTGTTCTTATTTATGTCAGCGTACAAAATTCACAAGCAGTATCTGTGTCTTTATCCAAAGACATTGTCAAAAACTATTCCAATGAACTTAAGGTTGAACTAGACGAGTTATCCAAGCCACTTATAACCATGCTTAACACTTTGGCCATTTCTGGTTTTTCCGCCGCTGAATTTGATGAGCAGTCGGTCACTTGGCTTGAGATGCTGAATATGCTGTTAGCGAAAAATAAACACATTGCTTCGTTTTATTTTGGTGCTAACAATGGTAATTCTTATTTTGTCCGAGCTATGTATGAACCAGATATAAAAACACGTTATTCCGCACCGGATGCGTCGGTTCTCATGCTGGAAATTAACCGGAATAATGGCCAGCAACAGTATATATTTTTTGATCATAAAATGAGGCGTGTAGGGTCTAAACGATTACATAGTGCCTATTATGATCCGCGAACCCGCCCTTGGTTTAAAAACGCCAGCCGTGATATGGAAATTCATATGACGGAACCTTACGCATTTTATTTTTCTCGTAAAATTGGTATTACTTTTTCAAGAATGATGAAAAATAAACAAGGCGTGATTGCTGTTGATTTTACCCTTGATTCGCTCACAAAAATAATTAAAAAAATGGAGTATTCCAATAACTCCAAAGTACTCTTATTGACTGAATCAAAACGTATTATTTCTAGTAATCAAGATTTAGCGCTCATCAATGGCGAACGGTTATTCACTGCCGAAGAACTAGAGATTGAGGGTTTTTTACCCGACTTTAATCAAATTGAACTAGCACAAACTTTATTCAGTACCATCTATTGGCAAGACCAAGATTGGGAGCTGGTAGTGACACCACTCGAGATTAGCAGCAAAGATGTACTGTACTTGGTTAATTTTGTTGCTTATAAAGATCTATTATATAGCTCATCAATATTACGTGATGAACTGATTATTATTTCTTTAATTACTGTGATTATTTCTTTTCTTATTATCTTACTCATGACAGAAAAGATAGCCAAGCCACTTACTTATTTAACTAAATCAGTTGAAAACATTCAGCGCTTCAGCTTTAAGCGTAAGGCTTATAAAAAATCAAATATTAGTGATGTTAATGAACTGAATGAAGCCATGAATCTAATGGAGAATTCGTTAGTTGATTTCTTCCAAAATCTTAGGGATATCGCACGTACTTCAGAATCAGATCAGCTATCAACATCTATCGTAACGCAGGTAAAACAAATTCTTGCCTGTGATGCATGCCAATTATTTGTTAATGCACCCTCTGACCGCCAGTTATTTAAGATGACTGCTAACTCAGAATCAGGAGACGGTTTTAATATACAATCTCTTTATAATTACAACCACGCTATATTGGCGGAATCAATATATGAGTTAAAACGAAAAGACAGTAAAATATTGTTTGCTGATACACACTGTAAAGCAGGGTTTATCATTCCATTATTAAATCGTGCTGATATACACATTGGGGCGTTAGTTATTGGCTTTGAAGGTGGTATTAAAGATTATTCACGTAATAGAATACATTTTGTTAGAGAGTTTTTAGCCTTTAATGAAATTGTTCTCGAACAACTTGAACAAGAGCATGAGCAACGTACATTATTCCATTCATTTGTAGAAATGATGGCAACATCGGTAGATATCAAGTCACCTTATACGGGTACCCATTGCCAACGAGTGCCGAAAATCACCAAAATGATTGCTAATGCGGCTGAGCAAGATACTCAAGCATTTGCTGAATTCTCATTAACTGAGGATGGTTGGGAGGAGTTGTTGATAGCAGCTTGGCTACATGACTGCGGTAAAGTTACCACGCCTGATTATGTGATGGATAAAGCGACTAAACTTGAAACTGTGTATGACCGTATCCATGAAGTGAGAATGCGCTATGAGGTACTTAAACGAGATGCTGATATTGTGTATTGGAAAGCTGTTGCACAAGGTGAAAATAAAGACACCGCAAAAGCAGTTTGTGATCAACAAAAGGCACTGCTAGAAGATGAGTTTGAATTTATTGCTCAATGTAATGTTGGTAACGAGTACCTGTTGCCTGAAGCAATATCCCGTTTGGATAAAATTGCTAATCGGACGTGGCAGCGAACACTACCAAACAACATAGGTCTATCGCAAGAAGCATTAGTTAAAGCAGATAACGAGAGTCAAACATTACCAGCAACCGAGCATATACTTGCAGACAAACAAGCGCATTTGTTTAATTGGCAAGAAAGCATAAGGCTAGAAGCACAGAGCCGACGTGAGTTCAAATTAGTAAAGCCTAATTATCAATACAATCGAGGGGAATTACATAATTTACGTGTAACCAGTGGAACATTGACAGCTGAAGAGCGTTACAACGTGAATGATCATATTGTACAAACGTATTTAATGCTCGATCAATTACCTTACCCTGAACATTTAAAAAATGTCCCTCTCATTGCAGGCTCTCATCACGAGAAGATTAATGGTAATGGATATCCGCTAAGACTGAAAGGTGAACAGATCCCGCTTGCAGGTCGTATGATTGCGATTGCAGATATATTTGAAGCATTAACGGCTGCAGACCGTCCATATAAGAAAGCTAAGACATTGAGTGAGTCACTTATGATTATGGCTAATATGGTCAGAGATGAACATTTGGATGCGGACTTATTCGAGCTGTTTATAACTCAAGGCATTTACCAACAATATGCGGATGAACATTTGCAAAAATCGCAGGTGGATGCGGTTGATATTTGCGCGCTAAAACGCGTATTAACGGCTTAACCATAGACGCAACATAAGTTGATTGTATGATCTAAAGTGATTTATAAATAGAATAATATCATTTTATAAAGAGCCGTATAAAAAGTATATTTCTTTGGTTATAAGCTGTAATTTAATATCTTTCATCGCGATGAACCACTATTATACGCGCAATTCGGAACATTAAAGAGTCATGGTTTGGTAGTTAAGTCGATGTCATTTAGGCGGTACATAGCAAGTATATTTATTTCAATAATATCTTTGCTTAGTGCTGCGTTAATATATGTGAGCGTGCAGCACTCACAAGAAATATCAGAAACTTTATCGAAAGATATCGTGACTAACTACGCGAAGGAACTAAGCGTTAAAATTGAGAAAGTCACCTCACCATTAAGTAGCTTATTAAATACATTAGCAATGGGGCAATTCACCGAACGTGATGTGGGTGAACCGGATCCAACGTGGCTTAATGCGATGACGGGAATACTTGAAAAAAATCAGTATTTAGCCTCTATGTATTTTGGGAAAGAAGACGGCAGTGCTTTTCTTTTTCAGCCTCTCTATGATAAAAATGTCAAACAAAGCCTATCAGCACCTGTTGATGCGCGCTTAATGGTGCGCTATTACAATCTTGGTTCGCAACGTATTCAGTTCTACGATACCAATATGCTATTGATGCAAGAAATTGACATTAAAAGTGATTACGATCCTCGTGATCGCGTGTGGTATAACGAAGTCGATAAAAATCACCAAATTTACATGACCGGCCCATATAATTTTTCTAACCCTGCGCAGAATGGTATTACCTTCTCGCGTAAATCACGCTCTGGTGAAGCGGTTGTTGGGATTGATCTCACCTTGAAGAAACTCTCTAAATTAGTTCAGTATTTCGAGTTTTCAACTAACTCTAATATCTTTCTATTAAATAGTAATGCTGAAATTATTGGTAGTAATCAACTGTTCTCATTAATGATAGGGGAACAATTATTTACTGCTGCAGATCTTGGGTTTGCAACATTAATTGAAGAATTCGAAGCCGAAAATCAAACACAGTTATCCGCTAAAACCGTTGTTTGGAAAGGTAAAACATGGGAGTTGATGATTTCGCCATTGACGCTTGCTGATAGCAGTATGCTACGTGTCGTTAATTTCGTGTCGCATGATGACTTATTTGCTACCTCATCAAATCTGCGCAATGATCTTATTTTCATCTCGCTTATTTCCGTTATTATTTCATTTATTATTGTCTTTTATATTGCTCGTCGTATCGCAAGCCCACTGACTTATCTAACCGATTCGATTGAAAATATTCAACGCTTTCGCTTTCAACGTAAACGCTATCAACCTTCGCATATTCAAGAGATTGATAAGTTAAATAGAGCGATGGGGTTAATGGAAAATGTATTATTGGACTTCTTCCATAACTTGCGTAATGTTGCTCGGACATCTCAGCCTGAAGAATTATCTGAATCGATTGTAATGCAAGTAAAAGAAATTTTATCTGCGGATGATTGTCAGTTATTTACTAATACACCTGACAGTCGCGGCGAATTTAGATTGTCAGCGAAGTCGGGCACGACACCTGAGTTTAATTTACAGTGTTTATATGATCACAACCCTGACGCATTCACGCAATCTATTTATGAATTAACACCTAGCGAAGCAAGTCATATATTTACCGATAGGCAGTGCCATTCAGGTTTCATTATTCCGCTATTTAACCGAAATAATGATAATACAGGTGCATTACTTATTGGTTTCACTGCCGACATTACTGATGATACCCGTAATCGTTTGCGCTTTGTACGTGAATTTATCGGTTTCAATGAGATTGTATTAGAGCATTTAGAAAAAGTAGAAGAACAACGTAATCTATTTCACTCATTTGTTGAAATGACCGCTACTGCTGTAGATATTAAATCACCTTATACCGGTGGACACTGCCAACGCGTACCAAAGATCACCAAAATGCTAGCCAAAGCGGCTGAATCTGATAACGATAAATTTGCTGATTTTACGTTAACCTCAAAAAGCTGGGAAGAGCTTTTGGTCGCGGCTTGGTTACATGATTGCGGTAAAGTAACAACACCAGATTATGTCATGGACAAGGCGACTAAATTAGAAACTATTTATGATCGTATTCATGAAATACGTATGCGTTACGAAGTATTAAAGCGTGATGCAGAAATAACATATTGGCAATCAATTGCGGGTGGAATGGATGAAGCCCAAGCACAAAAAGTGTGTGATGATTTAAAAGATGAACTCGATAAAGAGTTTGAATTTATAGCAAGTTGCAATCCTGGGAGTGAATTTTTAGATCCAGAAAAACAGCAGCGTTTAGTTGAAATCGGTGAGCGTACCTGGTTAAGAACACTGCCTGATGATATTGGCGTGTCACAACAAGAGCTATTTAAAAAGAACCAAGTGAGTAAAACACTGCCGGTTACAGAAAAGATACTGGCTGACAAGCCTGAGCATTTGTTTGTTTGGGAAGAAAAGAAGCAGTTGCAAGCAAACAGTAAACGTGACTTTAAAATGGTTCAGCCTGAATACCGCTACAATCGCGGTGAACTGCATAACTTGATGGTGAAAAGTGGTACATTAACTCCTGAAGAACGCTACAACATTAACGACCACATTGTACAAACGTATTTAATGCTTGATCAACTCCCATACCCTGAACATCTCAAAAACGTACCGCTTATTGCTGGCAGCCATCATGAGAAAATGAATGGTCAAGGTTATCCACTGCAGTTAAAAGGTGAAGAGATCCCTATTGGTGGCCGTATGATAGCAGTGGCAGATGTATTTGAAGCTCTGACCGCCAATGATCGACCTTATAAAGCAGCAAAAACATTAAGTCATTCATTAAAGATTATGGCGTTTATGGTGAAAGATGAACATCTTGATGGCAATGTGTTTGATTTGTTTTTAACGAAAGGTATTTACCAAGAGTATGCCGATCATTTTTTAACAGCAGAGCAGATCGATCATGTGGATGTTGAGTCGTTAAGAGATATTTATAATCCTAAAGGCTTAGAAAAAGTAGGTGTTTTTTTGACGCCCAGTTAGGTTGATAATAGAGCAAGTACACTTATAAATAATAATAATCCTAACAGGTGCTTTGTATTTGGTTCGTTGTTTATTGTTTTAGTTATATTATAAATACATAAGGTGCTTTAAGGATTTATAATATAACTAATGAAACCAATTTCTTTTCGAACGTACATCTCAGGTATATTCATTCTACTATTTAGTATTTTCAGTTTGACGACTATTGTGGCAGAGTTAAGCCATGTGGAGTCTGAAAAATCGAGCTTTACAAATGAATATGTAAAAAAATATACCAGCAATTTAAAAGGGCAAATAAACCTTATTTCAAGCCCTGCGATCACATCACTCGATATGCTTATTGTCGCAGACTTAATTGGTAATGATGAGACCGATTTTGGATGGTTAGCGCCAATTGCAACTACACTAATTAAAAACCCTTACATCACCTCTTTATATACGGCAAATCAAGCTGGGAAGTCAGTTTTTATTTATCGGATAACAGAGGACACGCGTAAAGCCGAAACGTCACTACCCGCAAATGCGTTATTTACGGTTAACTTTAATCAGGTGGGGGGGCTGCAACGCCGCGTATTTTTAGATCGTGATTTACAAGTGCTCATATCGGAGTATTACGATAATGATAATTACGACCCTAGGAAACGTTCTTGGTTTAAAGAGCCTGAAGTGAATGGCCGTATTTCCGTTTCAAAGCCGTATTTATTTTACCCATCTCAGCATTTAGGTATTACATTCTCGCGTCGTACATACGATGGAAGCAGGGTTGTCGCGGCAGATTTTGATTATAAGTCACTATCACGTGTGACTCATGATATGGCTTATTCTGAGCAGGCAAAGACCTTTTTATTAACTTCTGAGAAAGGTGTCATTGCAAGTAATTTTGGTATGAATGAAGCCTATTCATTAGATAAAGGTGATCGCGAAGTCGTTAACGCTTTGGTTGATTTAGATAGCCTAACGCCATTTGAAACAGCGATGCAATCTATTACTTATAATGGTCAACTTTCTCGATTGTTAATTACACCGATCAGCGTTGGTGACAAGCATGTTATTTATCTTGTTAATCTATTAAAAGAACAAGATTTCTTGGCGACATCGACTTATTTAAAATCGCACTTTAACGTTAAGAATATGCTATTTCTAACATTGTTTTTCTTTGTGGTTAGTATTTTGTCTACAAGGCGCATTGCGAAACCACTGATCTATTTGAATAAGTCCTTGGTGAATATACAAACGTTTAAATATCGTCGTAAAGAATACAAGCCATCAAATATTGCAGAGATTGATCAGCTCAATGAAACCATGATGCTGATGGAAAGCGTTCTCGTCGACTTTTTCAATAATCTTTACCATGTTGCACGTTCTTCTAAGCCTGAAGAATTATCTGCATCGATTGTAGAGCAAACGGAAGTTATTCTATCGGCGAGCAGTTGCCAGCTGTTTATTAACAACAGATCAAATAGACAAGAATTTCGTCTTGCCGCAAATTCAGGGGCTATTCCTGAATTCGAATTGCAAGCGTTTGCTAGACATAATAACGATGTATTTGATAAACATGTGCACAAGCTGTCTGAGCAAGATGGCAAGCTCATTTTTTCTGGTGGTTCGTGTAAAAACGGCTTTATTATTCCTTTAATGAATCGTAAAGAAGAAAACATAGGTGTTCTCGTTATTGGTTTTGAAGGCAAAATTGATAAAACTGTTTACGATCGTATTCGCTTAGTTCGAAACTTTATTGGCTTTAACGAAATTGTATTGGAGCACTTAGAAAAAGAACAGGAGCAACAAGAACTGTTTCATTCTTTTGTAATGATGACTGCGACTGCATTAGATACGAAATCTCCTTATACAGGGGGACATTGTCAGCGAGTGCCGGAAATTACTAAGCTGATAGCGACAGCCGCTGAATCTGATACCGAGAGGTTTGCTGACTTTTCGTTAACATCAAAAAGCTGGGAAGAACTGCTTATTGCAGCCTGGTTACATGATTGCGGAAAAGTTACAACACCAGACTACATCATGGATAAAGCGACGAAACTAGAAACTATTTATGATCGTATACACGAGATCCGTATGCGCTATGAAGTGCTAAAACGAGATGCTGACATTGAATACTGGCAGTCGATAGCGAAAGGCATGGATGCTGTTCAAGCGCAGTTGGTTTGTGACAAACTCAAATCTGAATTAGATAAAGAGTTTGCCTTTATAGCAAGTTGTAACCCCGGAAGTGAATTTCTAGCACCAGAAACACAGCAGCGCTTAACAGAGATCGCTGAACGTACTTGGTTAAGAACATTACCGGATGATATTGGTATTTCTCAGCAGGCTTTAGCGCAAAAATCGTGTAACCAGCCACAGCTTCCCGTTATTGAAAATGTATTAGCGGATAAATGCGAGCATTTATGTGCATGGGAAGAGAAACAAAAGCAGAATAAACACAGCAAGCGTGATTTTAAAATAGTACAACCCGATCATCGCTTTAATCGTGGTGAGATTCATAACCTCATGGTGAAGGCTGGGACGCTAACAGAAGAAGAGCGTTACCATATTAATGATCACATCGTGCAAACATACATTATGTTAGATCAGATTATGTATCCGGAGTATTTAAAAAATGTGCCTTTAATTGCGGGTAGCCACCATGAAAAAATGAATGGTGAAGGTTATCCACTAAAGTTAAAAGGTGACGAGATCCCGGTTGGTGGTCGTATGATTGCTGTCGCTGACATTTTTGAAGCACTAACGGCTTCTGATCGTCCGTACAAAGATGCTAAAAAGCTAAGCCAAGCATTAAAGATTATGGCCTTTATGGTGAAGGATGAGCATCTTGATCATGATGTATTTGATCTGTTTTTAACAAAAGGCATATACCAGTCATATGCACAACAATACTTAAAACCAGCGCAGTTGGATAGTGTCGATGTTGATATGTTGAGGGCTATTTACTATAAGGGCTAGATAAAGGCTAGCTTGGCTCATTTTTTAAAACTACTTTTTTTAAAACTACAA
>Ga0209395_1005500_pt1 | contig 14250 bp, 10 predicted proteins | sample GOMGulsemesocosm_3_FD_184635 | JGI IMG/M metagenome (GOLD analysis project Ga0209395, IMG submission 184635) | Methane-oxidizing microbial communities from mesocosms in the Gulf of Mexico - GOM9D Gulf of Mexico (SPAdes) (version 2) | ecosystem: Environmental > Aquatic > Marine > Cold seeps... | reverse complement strand
TCCCAAGTCCCTGGGTTGTTTTGAGCTACAAAACATGAACCGCCGTAAGAAACAACATCGCCATTACTTGCTTTAGTTGTGCCTGGAACAAACGGTGTAACACCAGGAACTGGAGTAGGCGTTACTACAGGAGTAGGTGTTACTACAGGAGTAGGTGTTACTACAGGAGTAGGTGTTACTACAGGAGTAGGCGTTACTACAGGAGTAGGTGTTACTACAGGAGTAGGTGTTACTACAGGAGTAGGTGTTACTACAGGAGTAGGTGTTACTACAGGAGTAGGTGTTACTACAGGAGTAGGTGTTACTACAGGAGTAGGTGTTGGCGTTGGAATTACTACTGTTCCGCCGTTTAGACCTTCATGCATTGCATTTAGGATATCACCGTTATCTGCATCGATTTCCCAAGAGAAAAGACCCGCTAAACCTAACGTATTTACGTATTGGCCTTTTGCTTTAACAGAGCGTGCATTATCGAATGTGATAAGTTTACCTGTTGACTTGTTCCACACGTAAGGTGCTTCAGCTGCTTCGTCGTAACCAGCAACAAACCCGTTGATACCTTTCTCATCAGCACCAAGCATAAACTCTTTGATGCCTTTGTAATCGATAACGCCAGCTTCCCAAACGCCCTGAGCTTTAGTACCAGTTAATTTACCGTTACCCGTACCAGTCATTGGATCAGATGGATCTGTTAAGCTTGACTCCATTACGCCATCCCAACCACGTCCGTACATTGCTGTACCAACAACAAGTTGGCTAGCTGGAACGCCTTGTTCTAACAATAAGTTGATTGCATTATCAATAGTGTAAGCAGGGCCTTTGAATTGTACGCCTTCAGCATCTACACCAGTACCGTCACATTGACCAGGTGCCATGAACGAACCACAGTAAAGTGCTGTTTGGTGGCCTGGTACATTGTTCCAGCCGCCGTAGAAATCGTAAGTCATTGCAAAGATGTAATCCATGTACTGAACAGCAGCACCGTAATCAACATCTTCTAACTTATCAAAACCAACACCGATTGCTGATGTTAATTCGTATGCTTTACCATTAGTTACTTCTAGTTCATCAAGCATTGCACGCAATTCTTGCATTAATGCAACGTAAGCTGGACCATCTTTAACTGGGTCGCCTAGGTTAGCATTTTCACCGCCACCACCTGGGAATTCCCAGTCAATATCAACACCGTCGAAGAATTTCCAAGTTGTTAGGAATTCAGCAACAGAAGCAACAAATACGTCACGGTTAGCTTTTTCAGTGAAGCTGAAGAATGGGTCAGACAACGTCCAACCACCTACAGAAGGAAGAATTTTAAGATCAGGATTACGCTGTTTAAGCGCCATCATCATCGCAAAGTTACCTTTGATTGGTGTATTGAAGTCATGGCCAGCTTGTTTGAATGATTTTTGGTAAGCAGCCCAAGGATCATGGATAACAACTTCAAAGTCTTGTGCACCAGCACAAGCTGTTTTTAATGCATTGAAGCTATTGCCACCCACAGATTTTAGTGATTCGTTTGGACCACAAATTGGAATGAAGCCGTAAAGAATATGCGTTAGGTTATCAGCTGGAATGTTATCAACCGTATAGTTACGATCGTAAATACCCCATTCAACAAAATAAGTACCTACAACTTTGTTTTTATCTGTGTTGTAAGATTTGTTGTTTGCATCAACATTCATGGTTAATGGTGCTAAGTGAGAACCGTCAGTATCAGCAACTGTGATTTGAGCAGAAGCACTTGGCGTACAATCAGTTGCATCACAAGCTTCGATTACTACGTCGTAAACACCACCTTGTGCATAACCGAAGTTAGCAGTTGTTTGGCTACCGTTAATTGGGCCAGATGCTACTTCAGCGCCATCAAAAAATACTTTATAAGTATCACCAGTTTTACCGCTCCACTGGTTGAATTTAATCGCGATTTGCGCTTCTTCGTTGTATTTAACCATAGACTTGTAACCAGAGGTTGTGTCCATTGCTAATTCAACTTTAGAGAATTGTAGGTTGTTTGAACCATACATGTCGATTGCTGGTGCTGAAGGTGCTGCTGTTGCTGAACTTGCGATAGCTGCAAGTACTGAAGCTGCTAAGATATTCTTTTTCATACATTCATTCCTTTGTTTGTAAATGATGATTTAAGGGATTCAAATCAGCACAAGGAAAGGAAAATACAAAACAGATAAGGGGGGAGAGTTATTCACGAAGTAGCGAATAATCCTTATTCATTTATTGCCAATCCTTGGCGTCATCACAAATAGCTTACGGTCTCCTGACCCTATATTGTGATGTTTGAATCTCAGTCTTAAATAAGACAAATCGCACTATATTATTTTTGTTTAGAGATAACAATAGGTGGCTACTTATATAGTGACTTAGTTCTTATTTTTATTAATGTCTAAATTTATACCTCTCAAGAGATAAATTAACAAGCCATTAACATTTATCTGCTTTTTTGTGAGTGGTAACCGGACTACAAAACTTAGCGATGTACAATGCCATTGGTGGCATTCGGTCACATTTCAATCAGTTGTAACATTCACTTTGTCGGTTTGTTATAGGTTGAAGTTATTCACAAAAGGAGTTGTATATGAAACGTTTTACTTTAAAACTTATTACTGTTGCAATGTTTGGTAGTTCGGCAATAGCGAGTTTACCTGTTTCTGCACATGGGTATTTAAGTAATCCAGCCGCACGTCAAGTGAGCTGTTATGACGACGGTGGTTATTGGTCAACAAATGGAACTGATATTCCTAATGCTGCTTGTAAAGCCGCTTATGATGAGAGCGGTACCACACAATTTATCCAAAAAAATGAAATTGCTAAATTAGTCAGTGATTACAATAGTATGGATGCGGTTAAAAAAGCTATTCCTGATGGTGAGATTTGTTCTGCGGGTGATAGCAGTAAATCTGGTCTGAATTTAGCGCACCCTGATTGGAAAAGAACCGTTGTACAAGTGAGCACTAACAACACAATTGCAGTAGAGCATATCGCAACTGCGCCACATAACCCTTCATTCCGCCAGTTCTATTTAACAAAAGAGAGTTATGACCCAAGCCAACCTATCAATTGGGATGATTTAGAGTTAATTCATAGTGACGATTATACTGTGATGGCAAAAAACAATACCTTTACTGTTGCTGTTCCTGCTGGGCGTAGTGGGGATGCTGTGTTGGTAAGCCGCTGGCAACGTTACGATCCTGCTGGTGAAGGTTTTTATAACTGTGCTGATATTACTTTGGTAACAGACGGAACAACAACGGAGCCGACCCCCACTCCTGAGCCAACTGATCCGATTGTAAGTTTAGTTGAGTTAGGGAGTTTCCTTGAAACTGGCATTATCAGCAACAGTGAGGTTGATGATACCGTGCGTTTTCGTATCTTTGATGCAAATGGTGTAGAAACAACCGATGTGTCACTACAAGTAACTATGCAAAACCAAGACTCGTGGCCGGGGGATATTGCCGATATGGTGATGTTAGATACCGATAATACTTGGGTAATTGGTAACTGGCATGGTGATCACTACATGTATGATTGGAATAATCATTACGCTAATAAAGTGTTTGCACCTGCGAATGATTTTGCATACCAATTATCGCTGATTAAGTTTGTACCAACACCGACGGTAACACCAACGCCTGTTGTTACTCCTACAGTTACGCCAACACCTGAAATAACACCTACTCCAGTGGTTACACCCACTCCAGTGGTTACACCTACTCCAGTGGTTACACCTACTCCAGTGGTTACACCTACTCCAGTGGTTACACCCACTCCTGTAGTGATCACTCCAACACCTGTTGTTGGTAATGTCATTGTCTTTATTCCGGGTAAAACCAAAGTAAGCAATGGTGATGTTGTTAGTTATGATGGTTCATGTTTTGAAGCACAAAATAATCCGGGAACTTGGGAAACACCTAAAGTGGGTTCTTGGTTCTGGAGTGAAGTCGCATGTGAAGGTGGGGCGATAGTAACACCTAGTCCTATTGCAACTCCTACGCCAGTGGTAGTAACGCCGACACCAATCGTCATTACTCCTACTCCAGTTGTAACACCTACTCCGGTAATGGGAGGTTCTACATGGGATGCAAAAACTATCTATAACACTGGCGATACCGTTGTGGTAAATAGTATTACTTACACTGCAGGCTGGTGGACAAAAGGGCAGGAGCCTGGCACTACTGGCAAGTGGGGCGTATGGCAAGAAGTTAAATAAACGTTCTGTTTAGCCTTAAAAGGGATGCAGATGCATCCCTTTTTATTATCTACATATCTAACTAAGATAGCTTAGATTTTTTTCCAAACTCCCCATTTTCCCGACTCTTCTGGGCGCTGCCCTTGTGTCCACCAACGAGCTTGATAAAGCACACCATTTTGTATTGCTAAATCCCCACTATTATAAACCTGTGATGGGCTCCAACTATCATCGATGATTGGTGTTGGAGTGATGACAGGAGTTGGAGTAATTACCGGTGTTGGAGTAATTACCGGTGTTGGAGTAATTACCGGTGTTGGAGTAATTATTGGTGTGGGGGTGATTATCGGTGTTGGAGTAATTATTGGTGTGGGAGTGATTACCGGTGTGGGTGTGATTACTGGTGTTGGAATAGTGCCAGCTTCACACTGGATTTCATCCCAGAACCATGAGTTCCTAGAAGGAGACTCCCATAGACCTGGATTATTCTTAGCTTGATAGCAACTTCCTTGGTAACTCACTTTATCGCCATTTTTAACCTTAGTTTTCCCTGCAACAAACTCATCTAACCCAACTACAGGTGTTGGAGTAATGATTGGTGTTGGCGTTATTATAGGTGTTGGAGTAATGGCTGGCGTTGGCGTGATTACAGGTGTTGGAGTAATGGCTGGCGTTGGCGTGATTACAGGTGTTGGTGTAATGACGGGTGTTGGCGTGATTACCGGCGTTGGAGTAATGACTGGCGTTGGAGTAATAACTACTTCTGTCTCTAAGGCACTAACACTACTTAACAGGTAAATAGTTGCTGCTTGCCCAAATATAGTGGTCTCTTGGTTACTATAGTTTCGGTTATGATCTACAAAAATATACTTTTGCGTATCAAACATACTGTTATCTAGCATTAATTGCATTTCAGACTTGTATGGTTGAGCAATAGCACCGCTTGAAAATGCATCAAGCAGCGAAGCACGATCTACTGGGCCTTCTGATACTGCACCAATAGGTTTGTTACCTGATAAACGGTACATTTGATGGTAAATTTGATCTGCACTGTTTTGAACGTTTTCAGAAACAACAAAGCTGGTTCCCCAGTTATTTTTTCCATATAAATAATCGAGATTGTCATAAGCGAGCTGTAAATAATATTCATCACCGGTTAGCGCTTGTTCGGCTGCCATTGCACCAATTAAGAGGTTATTGTATAACGATGCCCAATAGATAGTACTTGGTAAACCCCATATATTACCTGTTGTTTTCTTAGAAAAGTTATTAAAAACTTCCAGTTCATAGGTAAACTGACTACTAGCATGGCTATCGTGTTGGCCTAAACGTTGATTTGCAGATAGAGAGTAAGATGCCCAGCTTACAGAGTGCTGAGGTTGTAAGTTGATCGTTTTAGCAATCGTTAGGAATTGGTTATCCCCGGTTGCTTTATACAGTTCAGCTGCTGCCAAAACTTTATTATCGTCTTCAGTTGAATCTGGATAAAACCACTCTCTATCATAAGGAAGATAATCTAAAACATCACTAGATTGCGCCACATTCCATATCTGTTTTGCTTTATTTAAATAACGTTCACTCAATGCTTCATCAAAAGGTTTAAATACCGTCGCGCCGTGTGCTAAAGCAGCTGCCACCAAAAACATATTTGGCGCGTATTTTGCTGCAAAAGCGGGGCGATAAAAACCTTCTAAACTATCATTTTCAGGCAACCGATCAGCTTGGTTATGATCTTCATGCGACCCCACTTGATTAATAAAAACATCATCAGTTGGTAATAGCTTAACTAAATAATCTAAGCCGTGTTTTGCTTCATCTAATATATCAACATAACTTGAATTACTTAATACTCGTTTATGTACTGTAGGGTTTGTCTCATAGGCACGTGTTAAGTAATAAGCTGTGACTGCATTGGTAAGTGAGAACTTAATATAATCGCCTGCATCGTACCAGCCACCGGCAACATCAACGTCGAAAGTCGCATTTTTCCATTGCGTACTTTCAGCGCCTGGTTTAGCTGGCCCGTTGGCGGTAACTACGTTCGCAGATTCATCATTCCGGTGTGATAAAGCATGGTTTAGTGTATCTGCAGTACCGCTACGAGTTGTTTTAAGATGTGTTAATAATTGTGTTAATTCATCTGCGTAGATATCTGATGCTATTGTAAAGTCTGCAATTGCTGTTTCGCCATCAGCTAAGTTAATTTTTAAACTGTATTGGCCAAGTTCATGTAATTGAGAAAGATCTATTTCATGGTTGGAGATAAATGGTGAATAATCACTTTTGCCAACATTAGCACTATTAATTTTGCCAGTTAAAATAGCTTTGCCATTTTTGGCTACTTGATAGTCGGCTTGCTGTAATGATTTATCAGACATCACTACCACCACTTTTTCTCGCTCAGGTGTGTAACCTAATTGATTCACTCGAATAAATGTATCGGCGTTAATAGTTGGACTAAGTGCTAACGCGATAGCACTGGCGAGCAATGATTTAATTAATTTATGTTGCATGGTTAAATTTCCTTGTAAATAGATATTAAGCATCCTGCTTTTATGGGATGGTTCCCATTTGTTAATTGTTTGTTATTTAGTTTTGTATCGCAACCATTGTTTATTATTTGATCTTAAAAGTGAGGGGGAGCACTTTATTTTAAGCGTTATTAAAGATGTTTCTATCTAAAAAGGAGGAGAGGGAAATAGGCAAGGTAAGACCTTGCCTGCAAAGAGGTGTTTTATTTTCCTGATAAAAGATCTGGATTAGTAACTAGGTTACGCACACCATGGGCGTGATCTTCATTAAACAGGTTGCCCTCTAGCCATTTACCGACACTTTCGATACTTACTTTAGCAACCTTAGGGCGAACACTCCACGTTACTTGGAAAGGAGAACCTTTTTCATTGTAACCAGGACCTGTTGTTGAACCTGCATACTGTACCGCTACCCCTGTATTGGTTGGAATATTAAGCGCTTGTTGATAACCGCCTTTATTACCCAGTGCAGTTAACTGTGTAAAATCTAATGCGTTAGTATCATTAACTAAAACGTAGACCTGAGTTTCTACACGCAGTTGTGGGTTGCCAATTGAGTCATCAAGACAAGCGCCTAAAGTTGGACCGGGTTTTACTTGTGCTGTTGAATGCACGTAATGTACTTCGATGGTATCACCTGGGTATAAGCTGCCGTGTTTACTTGCACCAATCTCTTTTTTAAGTGGCTTGAGTTCTGCCTTGCTTAACTTACCTGAATAGACATAACCGCTGTTATAACCGTGACCATCGCCATTACCTGCATATTTAGCAAACTCACCACCTTTATGCTCTGCATTTTTATGAAAATGAATATTACAAAGATTCATAGAGGTGTAAGCTGGTGCATCACCAAAAAGGCGTTGGTTATTACCTTGGATAGAATCGATATCACGTGGTGATTGAGGGCCAAAACCTTTACCTTTGGTATTTTCTGCTAGTTGAGCACGTTGCTCTGCAACCACTTTATCTGCTACGGAATTGTGTTTGTCTGAATGAGAGTTTGCGGCGTTTGCCACTGCTGGTAATAGTGCTACCGTTGCACAAAGAATTAACGCTTTTTTTTTCATGGTGTAACTTCCTTTTAGAGTAATTAATGTGACCGGGATCAAATAATGATTGTAGTTAAAATTGGTTGTAATTTTGTCACATGGCACTCTAATATGAATAAAAACTATTTCCAATTAAAATAAGCTTATATATCAAAAGATTGCATGTTAATTAGTGAGGTTTTGGGAAGGGCGGTGCTAATAGAGAGGAAACCTGAGATCATCTCAGATCTCCTCTTATCGTTTTTTAACTACCTATTTAGTTTCACTTTTCATCGCTTTGCGAATACAGAAGGCCGCGCCTCCCCACGTGATACCTAAACCAAGAACCATCATAATAATTGCGCCAGTTGTCATCTTAACTCTCCTGTTGAATGCTGTTTTTACTTGCTTTGTTAATCAAAATTGCCGCAACAAACATTGCGCCAACTAAACCCCAACCTAATAACATCAGGTCAGATTGTGAGTAACCACCGTAACCTTCAGTTAATGTAGTGTAGATATTTGTACCTACAATCACTAATAGGAAAAGTGGGCTGATAAAACGTAAGCAGATCTCAAACCAGTTACCGATAGTGAACTCTGAAACAGTGTTTACATGTTTATGAATATCAGAAAGTTTAATGATCCAACCCATAATAAGCAGTTCAATCAAACAGCTTAGTAAGAGGGCGATGTTATTCATAAAGTAATCAACAAGGTCTAATAGCAATAAGCCACCGTTCGTTGCAAATGACATTGAAACAACAAAACCAATGCCACAAACTAGTGAAGCCGCTACTTTACGAGATAAGTTTAACTTATCAATAAAAGCAGAAGTCACCGCTTCAATGATAGAGATATGCGAGCTAAGACCTGCAATCACTAATGCAAAGAAGAATACCGGACCTAAAATATAAGGCGCAGGTAATAGGTTAATGGCAGAGGGGATTGTTACAAAAGCAAGACCAACACCTGATGTAACTACTTCAGTCAGTGGTTTTGCTTGTTCATGTGCCATATTGCCTAAAATAGCAAAAATCAAAATACCTGCAACGATTGAGAAACCACAGTTAATGAGTACCGTCATAAATGCGTTATTAGTGACATCTGATTTTTCAGGAAGGTAGCTTGAGTAAGCGAGCATAATGGCAAAACCAACACTCAGCGTGAAGAAGATTTGTCCGTAAGCTGCAGACCAAACTTTAGGGTCGGTTATTTTGCTAAAATCAGGTTCAAACAGGTAGTTCAGGCCATCTAATGCGCCAGGCAGCATAACCATACGTGCTATAAGAGCAATAACCATGATAAACAGTAAAGGCATCATGACTTTACTTGCCCGTTCAATACCACCTTTTACACCGGTAAAAATAGCAGCAAATGTGATAGCCCATGCAATGGCCATTGGAATTGCAATATGCCACTGAATTGAACCTAATTTACTTGGTGCGTTATCACTACCTAATTGTAGAAATTCACCAAAGAAGAACGCATTGGTATCTGTCCCCCAACTTTGTGTGAATGACATATTAAAGTAGGAGATAGCCCAACCTATAACCGCGACATAATAAACAGCAATTATGGCTGCTAGCATTACTTGGAACCAACCCAACCATTCAAACTTGCTATTTAAGCGTGCAAATACACGTGGCGCTGCGCCACGGTATTTATGGCCCATACCAAATTCCATGATCATAAATGGAATACCGGCTGTTAACATCGCAAACAGGTAAGGGATGAAAAAGGCACCACCACCATTTTCGTACGCCATATACGGGAAGCGCCAAATATTTCCTAATCCAATTGCTGATCCTACAGCGGCAAGGATAAACCCGGCACGGGATCCCCATTGTTCTCGTTTCATAATTATTCCTTTAAAAGTATTAACTTATATTAACTTTAAAACTGTTGTGCTTCTGCTTTCACAAAAGCGGACGAGTAGGTTACCTAGTTAGTGGTGGTTAGGCAATGATTTGACTACTATTAGTAGAGGAAAAGACAGATTACATGCTAGCTACAGAGGAGGGGCACAACAAAAGGGCTTAACGCTAAGAGCGACAAAATATGGCTTATATGATTATTTACCAGTCGTTTATAGAGTGTAAATAAATGTAAAAAATAACGTGATATAGATCACTGTTCTTTATGTTTGCGCTCGTTAATGCTAATCTGTCGGTAATTTATACAAATAAGAATAAAGATCGCAAATTAGTTTTTTTAAGCTGTTTAAAATAAACATTAAATTCGCAATATCACCAATTTGGTATATGGTTTGCTTAGCTATAATAATTAAATTTACACACAAAGAGGTTTACACATGAACAAGCAGTCAGGTTTTACATTAATTGAATTAGTTATCGTTATTATCATTTTAGGTATTCTAGCAGCGACTGCTGTGCCAAAATTTGTTGATCTTCAAGGTGATGCGCGTGCAGCTGCAATGAAAGGCGTTAAAGGAGCCCTTGAAGGAGCTGCAACGCTAACATATTCTCGTGCCGCGATCGATGGCGTTGAAAAGTTAGACGACGGAACTGTTGTTAATGGCATTGAAACAGCATTTGGCTACCCAACAGACTCAAGTGCTGCACTAAGCACTGCTGCTGGACTTGCTAGTACTGACTGGACAATTTCTGGTACTGCTCCTGCGGTTATTGTTGCAGAAGGAACCACTTTAACAGCTGCGGATGATACTGGCTGTAATGTTACTTACCTAGAAGCAACTTCAAGCGCACGCCCAACTATTACCGTTTGGGATGGTGGCTGTTAAATATTGATTTAATAGTTTATATACCCACTTCATGTGGGTATTTTTTTACCTTGAAATTATAAAGTTTACTGTATTTTATTGTCTCCGTGTTTTATGATGCCTTTTATTTAACGTTCAGGGTATTTTATGGAAGAGCACAAGGGTTTCACATTAATTGAGTTAGTTATCGTTATTATTATTTTAGGTATTTTAGCGGCGGTAGCAGTGCCTAAATTTGTTGATTTACAAACTGATGCACGCAAATCGATGATGAAAGGGGTCAAAGGTGCATTAGAAGGGGCTGCAACAACTATCCACGCTAAGGCCGTAGTAGAGGGCAAAGAGAAAACGACTGGAAGTGATCTTATTAATGGCGTGCCGATTGTTTATGGTTATCCTGCCGACACAACAATAGCTTTAACGCTTGCTGCTAACTTGGACAGTAATGATTGGCTTGTTTTTGGTGGTACAGGAGCGGGAACTGGCTCTGGGGCAATTATTACTGCAGTGGGGTATTCTGCTGCCTCTGGTGCATGTCAGGTTGAATATAAATTACAAGCAAGCCCTGCTAGACCAACAATAACCGTTGAGGATGGTGGTTGTTAATTATTAAATTAACATTAACATTAATAATCCCGCAACTATTGCGGGATTTTTGTTTCTATCTAGTCATAAAACTCCACAATACAACTCGAAAAAAACGTAATTATTTCCTATAATTACGCATTTATTTCTCGCATTTCCTCAGTTTCAAGGTGAATTCATTAATGGGCTTGTATCGTAAACAACACATGCAAGGTTTTACACTGATAGAGCTAGTGATAGTGATCATTGTCTTAGGTGTATTAGCTGCTGTTGCTATTCCTAAATTTGTTAATCGTTCTGGTTTTGAAGATTATGCCGTGCGCGATCAACTGATTGCACGATTACGTTTAGTGCAACTACAAGGAATGAATGCCGATCCTGCTGATGGTGTTACTAAAAACGCTTGTTACTGGTTGGTGATTAAAAACAGTTGTTTTTATAACGAGCATACAACTAAAACAGGGGCTAATTGTAATGTACCTTCAGCTTCTGGAGTGTGCAGTGATGATAGTTATAATGATTATGGGCGAGTTACATTTCCGACTGGTATGCTTAGTTCTACAAACTACCGTTTTGATCTTCAAGGAAAGTTAACCGTAGGTAGCTCTCCCATTGCTGTTAATGGTGACAATGGCCTCTCTGTTATCATTGAGAGCGAGGGGTTTATTCATGAATAACCGTGGTTTTACGCTGGTGGAGTTAGTCGTTGGTATTGTGGTGCTTGCAGTTGCTATGATGATTATGAACACTATGCTGATATCACAAAGTAAAGATGCACTTGAGCCATTATACCGCTTACGTGCTTCACAGCTTGGCCAAAGCATTATGCAGAATATTTTATCGCGCAGTTATGATGAAAACTCCGACCATAATGGTGGCCTGTATCGTTGTGGTGAGATATGGCAACCTAGTAATGCTGTGCAGGACTGCTCGACGACACTGGGTCTTGATAGTGGTGAAGTTGCAGGCGAGCACCAAAACTTTAATGATGTTGATGATTTTATTACCACAGGTTTTGAGCCTGCGGTAAGTTATGGCGATGTGTTAGGTGGGGATCTACCCAGCCAATACAATAATTATGTCGTGAGCATTGAGGTAGAAATCGTCACTGTCGATATCAGTAAAAAAATAGCTGTGATAATTAAAACACCCAGTGGTGAACAGATTCGTTTTAGCGCTTTAAAAGGAAACTATTAATGAGTCTAAAAAGATCTGGTTTCACATTGATTGAGCTGGTTATTGTGATTATCGTTTTATCAGCGATTGGCATTGCAACCAGCAGTTATATATCAACGGGCGTTAGCATTTACACCGATATTAGTGAGCGAGACAAAGAATTAAATAGCACCCGTTTTGTGATGGAACGACTGCGTCGTGATATTTTAAATGCACTGCCAAACAGCTTAAGTGTTTCAGTTGATAAACAGTGTTTAACCTTCACGCCTATTATTAAAAGCAGTCTTTATAGTTACGACTTTCCGATATCACCTTTGAGTGCAGTTAGTGCGAGTATTGCAAGCGTCTCTGACTATGTTTTTAACTCAGGTGATAAAGCGGTTGTATACCTGCTCGATGAAAGCGAATTAAGCTCAGCTAAAGTACAAGCAATAAGCTCGTTAGCTACTGAGGTGATCACTTTTACGGGCTCCGTTAGTTTTCCTTTGGGCTCCCCAAGTAAACGTTTTTATATTATTAATAAAACCCAAAGTTACTATTTCACGGCAAGTGAGTTGATATTAGCTGAAGGTTGCGGGCAATCGGGTAGTATCATGGCGGATAATATAAATGGTGAATTTGATGTCGCAGAGCCAACACTGCAACGTAATGGCCTTGCTAAAGTTACCTTTAAACTTGATTTTGATGGACAGGAGGTGCCAATTGAACAAACATTGCATGTTAACAATGTCCCATAAAGTTGCACCTTTAAAAAAGCAAAAGGGCAGTGCGATAGTATTGGCTATTTTTGTTATTATTATTGTTTCATTGCTTGGCGCTACACTCGTATCGCTGCAACGCGATAGCGCGAAAGGCACCAGTTACGAAGTGTATGCTGCCCGTGCTTATTTGAGTGCTTATTCAGCGAGTGAAATTGCATTAGTGGATCTGTTTCCATTAAACGCTTCACAAGCCAATGCTACTAATTGTAAGGCCATAAACCCAAACGATATCACTGTTGATTTAGGCACAGATGCTGGCTTTCATGGCTGCAGTGCAAATTATCAATGCCAGATACTTAACCCTGTCAATTCTGGTAGCCTACCAACTCGTTACAAAGTAGTAAGTACTGCGGTTTGTGAAAACTCACAAACCGTGACCCGTCGTCAAATCAGCGTTGAGGCGGTGAGTTTATGAGTATTCGTTGTATTTGTTTAATATTTATTTATCTGTTGAGCAGTACCTCTTTTGCGGCTGGGCCACCGATAGATTTGCCTGTTGATGAATTGACTGGCCAATGTAATGATATTTTTAAAGATGCAACCCAGAGTTATTCATCGGGTAAATTGACTATGTCAGGCAGTTCGGAGATTGAGCAGCTATTATCGGGCAGTAGAGTAACAGAGTTTGATTTTGCCACTCAAGACACCTTGATGGACAGTTGTGGCAGTGGCTTAACCTGTATTGCATCGGGGCAAGCATCCAGCAAGTTATCTGACTTTCTTATACCTACCATTAGTGGTGAAGAAGTTATAGCTGCATCGTGGGCTGATGGGACAGAGATTACACTCGGTGATGCGAATTCCTTAACCCCTAAATTTCAAGGTATTAGTTATAAAAAAATTGAACTTTCTGGTGGTAGTACGGTTACCTTTGTAGAGCAAAATTTACCTGAAATACAAATGTACCAGATTGATGCACTGGCGCTCTTGGCTAATAGCACCATTAAGGTATCTCCTGGAGTGTATGCTATTGGTAAGTTGTCTATCCCAAACAATGCAACCATTGAAGTGATTGGTGATGGCAAGGTCTATTTTTTTGTTGAAGCGGGGCAGTACGGCGGTACTGTTGAATTTGATGGGCAGTTAATCTCTGCAACCGATAAATTTATGTTGATCACTAATAAAAGCACCACCTTAAATACAGCGGCTAACTTTAATGGATCCATTTATAGCAATGGCGATTTAACGCTTAATGGTACAACACATATATTAGGCAAAGTGGCAG
>Ga0209395_1005493_pt1 | contig 14257 bp, 12 predicted proteins | sample GOMGulsemesocosm_3_FD_184635 | JGI IMG/M metagenome (GOLD analysis project Ga0209395, IMG submission 184635) | Methane-oxidizing microbial communities from mesocosms in the Gulf of Mexico - GOM9D Gulf of Mexico (SPAdes) (version 2) | ecosystem: Environmental > Aquatic > Marine > Cold seeps... | reverse complement strand
AACCATAGCAAATTGGTCCCACCTGATCCCATTCCGAACTCAGTAGTGAAACGATTTAGCGCCGATGGTAGTGTGGGGTCTCCCCATGTGAGAGTAGGTCATTGCTAGACGCCTATTTAGTAAAAGGTTCCGTTCTAACGAACGGAGCCTTTTGCGCATCTAGCGTTTGATAAACCGCAATGACCGGCATGATGCCACGAACCATAAAGCGTCCGTCGACGACGCAGTCGTTGCAACACGGCCAAGAGGTTGGTGGGTCACGTGGAAGCCATTGCTAGACGCCTATTTAGATAAAGCCGCTGCATTAATTGCAGCGGCTTTTTCGTTTGCGCGTAAAAAGTTGAGGACTACAAACGTCTTCCCCGCAGTCTTTTAAGCGGGGACCTTGTTCAGCGCGTCGTTATACCAATCTTTAACTAAATGATGCTTAGACTTTTTCTTTAAATTCAGTAAACTTAATTTAATAAGCATAAATTAATCTCATTTAATCGGCTTTCCATTAACTCAATATTAGGTTCAATTTGGATGAATAATAATATGTTAACCAAGATTGCGATAGCATCGCTAGTTTTAAGCTCAGCATCAACTCATGCAACAAGCATAGGTGATACACAATGTAACGAAGAGTCGAAGCGCCATTATCAAGCTTGTGACTCTCAAACTACTTGGTATATTGGTGGCGAATTGGGCATGGCGAAAACTGATATTAACCAAAAGCAATTAGATACTTTTTATAATAAATCGGGGCTCGATGCTACTAGCACTGATATTGATAAAAGTGATGTATCGGGCGCACTATTTATTGGTTATCAATTTAACAGCTACTTTGCTTTAGAGGCCGGTTATTTAAACCTTGGCGAACGAAGTGTCGACTTTACTGGTCAAACATCTGATCTTAGCGCTTATTATGATAACGCTGAACATATATATCCCCAATCGGCAAAAGGTTTTGCAATCTCTGCGTTAGTGTCTGTGCCGTTAAGTGAACGTTTCAAGCTAACAGGTAAAATTGGTTACTTCGATTGGAAGGGGGATTACATTACTTATGAAAACCAAGTCCAAGTTGGCAGTGATAATGAATCTGATCGCGATTTATACTACGGCATTGAGCTAGATTATCGCCTCACTAATAGTACCCAGCTCTATTTGGGGTATCAGCATTTTGAATTAACCAGAGATAACGTTGATACCATCGGGCTTGGCTTACGCTATTATTTTGTTGCTCCTAAGTTACCGAAGCCTCAACCTATTCCATTACCGATAGAAGTTAGGGTCCTAGATAGCGATAATGATGGTATTAGTGACTTGAGTGATAAGTGTGAAAATAGTGACATTAACTATCAGGTTGATTTAAATGGCTGCGTAAAAATGTCGCTCGAACGAGTAAGTTATAGCTTATCTGTGTTATTTGAAAATGATAGTTCGGTTATTGCGCCGGTATATTTCGATCAGATTTCTGAATTAGCTGACTTTATCGCTGCAAATGATATTAAAGATATTGCTATTAGTGGCCACACATCCACTTCCGGTTCCGCATCTTATAATAAAGCTTTGTCGCAGCGTCGGGCGAACGCGGTTGCGAAGAGACTAAAGACACAGCATGACATTAAGGCTGTTATTGTTAAAACGATTGCACAAGGTGAAGAACACCTTAAAGATAAAGCGACAACTGCGTCTGCTGATGCTATTAATCGCCGCGTTGAAGTTATGGCTCAAATTCGAACAGCCAATCCAGTCAAAAAATAATCTGAGTATCACCTAAACCTGAAAACTAATAAGCCACCTTGATAATAGGGTGGCCTAAAGTCCCCGTTATTTTAAAGCACAATGCATCAATTAAGAGGTGGAGGATGAAATTCTTGTCCACAACTCGTCTTGTTTGTGCCGCCTTTGTGAACAAAATGTATCTTAAAATCAATATTCTAGAAAACAACAGCTTGTTTATTGTTCTTGACGTGCAGATTTATCGAACGTGTTGATTGTTTTTTTATCGCTTAGTATGTTTTTTGTGGTCTTTTGTTACTATTTTGTAAAATAAGATGCTTTGTGGGCTATTTTTTCTTTTTCAGTCTGCTAGTCTAGTGGGGTCATACAACATAATTTGTTTATGAAACATGAATCATGAGATACAAAAAAAATAATAAGGGGTTTGTTTATGAAGTTTAAGAAATGTTTAATCGCGTGCGCTACCACTGGATTGTTAGCTACTGCATCAGCTGCTAATGCTGCTGGCACACTCGATTCTGTAATGAAAAAAGGATTTGTACAGTGTGGTGTTAGTACCGGACTTGCAGGGTTTTCAAATCCAGATGCTAACGGTAAGTGGCAAGGACTAGACGTTGATGTATGTCGTATGGTTGCTGCTGCAGTACTTGGGGACGAATCAAAAGTTAAGTATGTTCCTCTAACAGCAAAAGAACGTTTTACAGCATTACAATCTGGTGAGATTGATATGTTGTCTCGTAACACCACCTGGACCCAGACTCGTGATACTTCGCTAGGCATGAACTTTGCCGGTGTAAGCTACTATGATGGTCAAGGCTTTATGATTAATAAAGACTTGGGTATTAAAAGTGCAAAAGAGCTTTCTGGCGCAGCGGTATGTATCCAAGCGGGTACGACTACTGAGCTAAATTTAGCGGATTACTTCCGTTTCAATGGTATGACATACAAAGCTATCGTATTAGATACTGCAGACCAAACGGTTGCAGGCTTTAAAGCTGGTCGTTGTGATGTCCTGACTTCAGATCAATCACAATTATACGCACTGCGTATTAAGCTTGATGATCCTTCAAAAGCGATGGTTCTACCGGAAGTAATTTCTAAAGAGCCACTAGGGCCATCAGTTCGTCAAGGCGATGATGCTTGGTTTAACGTTGTTAAGTGGACGCTAAACGCTGCCATTAACGCAGAAGAGCTAGGTGTTACCTCAGCAAACATCGATAAGATGAAAGAGTCTAAAGATCCAAACATCGCACGTTTGCTAGGCACAAGCGGTAGCTTGGGTAAAAACCTTGGTCTATCTGGCGAGTGGGCATATAACGTTGTTAAGCAAGTTGGTAACTACGGTGAAGTCTTCGAACGTAACGTTGGTACTGGTTCGCCATTAAAAATTGGTCGTGGCCTTAACGCGCTATGGAATGACGGCGGCATCATGTACGCACCGCCACTTCGTTAATCTCCCTAAGACAGAAAAAGCCACCTTTTAGGTGGCTTTTAGCTATAAGAAGGCTTAAAAGCCAATAAAAAATGCTGCTTGTCTAGAATGTTAAATAGACAGTCAGTCAAAAAAACAGCATAGCTTAAACGCTATTAGGGAGGACCAGGTGGTAAATAATCAACAAGCCCCTGAAAAACAGGTTAAATTCTGGAATGATCCAGAAAAAAGAGCTGTTATTTTTCAAGTAATAGCTGTCGGGTTAGTGGTAGGGATGTTTTATTACATCATTAATAATGCCCTAACAAACATGGAACAACGCGGCATCACCACAGGTTTCGATTTCCTCACTAGAGAGGCCGGTTTCGGCATCATCCAATCTTTGATTGATTATACTGAGCAGAGTACCTTTGGCGACACCTTTATCGTTGGCCTATTAAACACCATTCTTATTTCCGTTATCGGCATTATCTTGGCGACCGCCTTAGGTTTCATAATCGGTGTCGCACGTTTGTCTAATAACTGGATCGTGTCAAAAATGGCGATGGTTTACATCGAAATTTTCAGAAACATCCCGTTACTTTTACAGATGTTTTTCTGGTATTTTGCGGTCTTACGAACGCTGCCTTTGCCAAAGCAAAGCGTAAACATTAACGATTCAATATTTTTAAATATTCGCGGGCTGTATTTACCCGATCCCATCGCTGGAGATGGTTTTTCTTGGGTCATAGCCACTATAGTTGCTGGTATTATTGCCAGTGTATTGCTGGTACGCTTTGAGCGTAAACGTCAAAAAGATACCGGCGAGACATTTGGGTTGTTGCTACCAATTTTCGGTCTAGTTATAGCATTGCCTGCTGTCGTATTTTTCATTATTGGCGCTCCTTTAACTTGGGACTATCCAGCACTCAAAGGTTTTAACTTTGTTGGTGGTATTACTGTTATCCCTGAGTTTATGGCGTTGCTAACTGCATTAGTTGTATACACGGCAGCCTTTATCGCTGAAGTTGTGCGTTCTGGCATTGAAGCTGTACCAAAAGGTCAGACAGAAGCTTCTTCATCGTTAGGCTTGTCTTTTGGCTTGAACTTACGAAAAATCGTTATTCCACAAGCGATGCGCGTAATCATTCCGCCTTTAACTAATCAATACCTAAACTTAATGAAGAATTCGTCGTTGGCAACTGCGATTGGTTATCCAGATTTGGTCTCGGTATTTGCCGGTACAACGCTTAATCAAACCGGGCAAGCGATAGAAGTGATATTCATGACGATGGGTGTTTATTTGACATTGAGTTTGACACTGTCGTTCATTATGAATACTTATAATAAGCGCGTAGCGCTGGTTGAGCGATAGGAGCCCAAATATGATAATACATCAACCACAACCAAGTTTACCGGCTCCGAGCAATACGATTGGGCCAATCGCCTGGATGAGAGATAATTTATTTTCTTCAATCGGCAATTCGGTATTAACACTAGTTGGTGCCTATATCGCCTTTAACATTATTACTACTGTTATTGGCTGGGCATTTATTAATGCTGACTGGGGCGGTGCTAGTCGTGATGCTTGTACTAGTGGCGGGGCATGTTGGACCTTTGTTTCGGTTCGTCTAGGCCAATTCATCTATGGATTTTATCCACCTGAATTGCGCTGGCGTGTCGACATTGTGTTCTTGCTGTTGGCTGTTACCTTAGTAGCCTTGGCTGTCGATAAGATACCGAAAAAAGGTTGGATTGCACTTTGGGCTGTCACAGGATTTCCAATTGCTGCTTATTACCTATTATTTGGTAACTCATTTGGCTTAGAGATTGTTGAAACCCATAAGTGGGGCGGTTTAATGCTGACGCTAGTACTGGCTTTAGTTGGTATTGTTGCGTCGTTACCGCTGGGTATTGCATTAGCGCTTGGACGTCAGTCCGAGATGCCGGTTATTCGTAGTATCAGTATTGTATACATCGAATTCTGGCGTGGTGTACCGCTAATTACCGTGTTATTTATGGCGTCGGTTATGTTGCCATTGTTTATGTCATCTGAAGTTACTACCGATAAATTGGTACGAGCTTTAATTGGTATTACGATGTTCCAAGCGGCTTACATGGCTGAAGTTGTCCGTGGTGGTCTGCAGGCTATGCCTAAAGGTCAGTATGAAGCGGCAGATGCATTAGGGTTAAGTTATACGCAATCAATGTCATTAATTATTTTACCGCAAGCATTGAAGTTAATGATCCCAGGTATCGTGAACACCTTTATAGCGTTGTTTAAAGATACCAGTCTGGTGCTTATTATCGGGTTGTTTGATCTGTTGGCCATTGTTCAGTCTGGTCTTGCTGATCCCAAATGGCTTGGCTACTCCATTGAAGGTTATACCTTCGTGGCATTCGTTTTCTGGATTTTCTGTTTCAGTATGTCGAGATATAGCCAACACCTTGAAAAGAAATTGCACACCGGACACTAATTACGTCATCAAGTTAATAGGATATCAAGTCTAACTTGGTCGACTGGAGAAGAATATGAATGCAAATGTAAAAGATAATGTAGAAAATAGCGTTGCCGCTGATAGTGATGAAATCATGATTCAACTTAACGACATGAATAAGTGGTACGGCGATTTTCATGTATTAAAAAATATTAACCTAAAGGTTAAGAAAGGCGAAAAAATCGTAGTTTGTGGACCATCAGGTTCAGGTAAATCAACGATGATCCGTTGTATTAATCGACTTGAAGAGCACCAAAAAGGCGAAATTATTGTTGGCGGTATCGAACTAACTAACGACTTAAAGGACATTGAAACAGTTCGTCGTGAAGTTGGTATGGTGTTCCAACACTTTAATTTGTTTCCGCATTTAACAGTACTAGAAAACTGTACACTTGCGCCAATTTGGGTACGTAAAACGCCACAAAAAGAAGCTGAAAAAACTGCGATGGAATATCTTGAACGCGTAAAGATCCCAGAGCAAGCGCATAAATATCCAGGTCAGCTTTCTGGTGGCCAGCAGCAACGTGTCGCGATTGCACGAAGCTTATGTATGAATCCACAAGTGATGTTGTTTGATGAGCCAACGTCGGCCCTTGATCCTGAGATGATCAAAGAAGTATTAGACGTAATGATTGGCCTAGCGGACAGCGGTATGACCATGATTTGTGTAACTCACGAAATGGGTTTTGCTAAAACAGTTGCCGATCGTGTAATCTTTATGGATGGTGGCGAGATTATTGAAGAAAATAATCCGCACGAGTTCTTTGATAATCCACAATCTGATCGCACTAAATTGTTCTTAAGCCAGATATTGCATAACGGGTAATATCTACTAATTACAGTTTAACTACTAAGCCTTGGCATGATGAATAATCAGCCAAGGCTTTTTTGTGGCTACTAGTCAACTTGTTGTATCTCGCTTGTAATACAAATTTCATTGGCTATGTTGTAGTTAACTGTTGCTACCAACTAAGTTCGGTGGATATTTGATGTGCTTTTTGTCTTTCCACACTCTTAAGTTTAGCGACAGCACACCAATTACTTTTCTTTGCTTCGCCAAAGAATAAGTAATCAAAAGAAAGGCGACCCGCGATTTAGTTGCTTATATTCAATAGAATAACCGTCTTAACGGAACCGCTTTTAATGCGCATCCTGCGCGAAAAGCTAAAAAATCGTCCCTGATTTTTTCTCCTAACGATTATCCAATTGAATGCAACTAACAACGGGGATTAAAACCAATCGCAACATGCAGCTTTAGCAATCCTTCTTAAAAAGCAATTGGCGTAACAGTACCTATACTAAAGTTCAAACAATCAATAATTATGAAATGGAATACGAATGATCAAAACAAAAATAGCTGTAATAAGCGCATTACTGATGACCTTAATCGCCTGTACGGGAGAAACGGTCAACGATGTTAAATATTACAAAGAACATGACCAAGAAAGAATTAGCATGTTAGAAAAGTGTCGTAATAACGCGTTACAAGATGAATATCGCGAAGCGAATTGCAAGAATTCTTCAAGAGCAAGAACACAAATTTCTATTGAAATAGAAAGAGAAAACTCAAGAATTGCTTTAGATCGCATATCTGGAAAAAAGTAAAGTGAATTAGATTAACTATGTATATTTGAACGGCAACAATAAAATGCAATAATTTCCTCAACTAGAAATCTAAGCTGCCTTCCGCTCAGATAACCACATGATAACAATGGTATAACGCTTACGCATTTTTAACGTGTTGACTACTTTTATTACGTCTGTTTTATCTTAGGCACAGCGCTTAATAACTCTTTGGTGTAGTCATGTTGAGGGTTTTGCATCACTTGTTTGGTGTGGCCTTGTTCAACGATCTTACCTTCTTTCATTACTGCAATTTTATGGGCAAGGTGGGGGATTAATGACAAATCGTGAGTAATAAACAAATAAGACAAACCGTGCTCTAGCTGCAGTTCTAACAGTAGCTCTAATACCTGACCTCGAATTGATACATCAAGCGCGCTGGTTGGCTCGTCACAAATAATCAGTTTGGGTTTTACCGCAAGTGCGCGGGCAATGGCGATACGCTGACGTTGGCCGCCAGAGAACTCATGAGGATAACGTGTTAAATGCTCAGGCTCTAAACCAACGCGTTTAATCAGCGCCTTTATTTGTTGCCTGCGTCGCTGTTTGTTTCGCTCAACTTTTAGACTAACCATACCTTCTTCTATAATGTCATTGATGGTCATGCGAGGATTCATCGACGAAAAAGGATCTTGAAAGATCACCTGAATATCTTTGCGGTAAGGCATAAAAGCGCGGTCAGACAGTTGCGCGGTTGATTGGCCATTAAAGACAATATTACCCTTGGTCGCTTTTGTTAAGTTTAAAATGGCTTGGCCAGCAGTGGTCTTGCCGCTGCCACTTTCGCCGACTAATGCCAAGGTCTCGCCTTGATTGATCACAAAGCTAATGCCGTCGACCGCTTTGGTATGGCTACTTACTCGTTGTAACAAGCCCTTGCGTTGTTCGAACCAAACATGAAGGTCCGAGACTTCTAATAAAGGTTGTTCACCGGCTTGATTGCTAAAATAGGAACCATCGGGCAGTGAGGCAATTAATTGCTGAGAATAGGGATGTTGCGGCGCTTTAAAAAAATCATTGGTATTGTTGCGCTCGACAATCTCACCTTGGCGCATTACAGCAACAGTGTCTGCCATTTCAAATACCACGCCCATATCATGGGTGATTAATAACAAGGCTAGCTGATGACGCTTACAGAGCTGTTTTAGTAGGGTTAATACTTGTTTTTGAATCGTAACATCAAGTGCGGTAGTTGGTTCATCAGCAATTAATAACTTGGCATTACAAGCTAATGCTATTGCAATCATTACCCGTTGTTTTTGGCCACCAGAAAGTTGGTGTGGATACCAATTGAGCCGACTTTGGGGTTCAGGAATGCCTACTTCCGTTAGCAACTCGATAATGCGAGGTTGAGCTTCAATAAGCGTCAAACCTTGATGCAATCGTAATACCTCACCAATTTGTTGCTTGATCGTTTGCACCGGATTTAACGAGGTTTGCGGATCCTGAAAGATCATCGCAATGTCTTTGCCACGGACACCATTCATCATTTGCTCAGTCATGCTAAACAATTGTTGTTGGGCTAGCTGTACTTTGCCGTCACTAATTTTAAGTGCGTCGGGTAATAACCTCATAATAGATAATGCGGTTAACGATTTACCAGAGCCAGACTCACCAACTAAGGCAAATATTTCGCCCGAGTTTATTTCAAAACTCACTTGCTTTACTAACGCGGTATTATCATAGGCCAGTTCAATACTGAGGTTGTTGACACTTAATAAAGCCATGTTAAATCTCCTGTGCCTGCTTGCGTTTAATACCAAATATTCCTGACTTAACGATACGAGGATCAAAGGCGTCACGCACCTCATCGGCAAACAAATTGGCCGCTAACACCAATACAAACATTAAGCTAAACGCTGCCGTAACCGACCACCACACAGTTGGGTCTCGCGACAGCTCTGAGCGGGCAGCATTAATCATATTGCCCCAGCTGTTCATCGAAGCATCAACCCCAACCCCGATATAAGACAAGACCGACTCTGCCAGCACAAAGGCGCTAAAATCGAGTACCAGCGCAATAAAAATGATATGCGTGACATTGGGTAAGATGTGGCGGCTAATGACCTTACGATGAGGCACGCCAAAGGCATGCGCTGCTTGCACGTAGTCAAGCTGGCTTATTTTAAGAGTTTCGGCGCGTAATAGACGGCACAGACCCGTCCAACTGGTTAGGCCGAGAATTAAACACAGCGATAAAAACTTAAAATCAGCTCGCTCAATGGTTAAATTAAAATCGCTTTGGTGGGTTTCAATATAAACATCGATTAACAAGATTGATGCCGCAATTAATAAGATCCCGGGAATTGAATTTAAGGTGGTATAGATATATTGCACGACGTCATCGATTAAGCCTTTGAAATAACCAGCACTAATGCCTAGTCCAATCGCCAATGGCAAAGTTAAAATCGTCGCTAGTGTGCCAATTAGAACTCCGGTACGAATCGCTTTGACCGCCTGATAAAAGACATCAGTGCCAACTTTGTCGGTGCCAAAAATGTGATAAACACTGCCAAGATCGATAGCCCACGTGGTTGAAACAATTAAAAACGTAAGCATCAAATAAATCGTTTTTTGCGGTAAATAACTAATTGTTTGGTTTTGGTTTAAGCGCGTTGATTGTTTTTTTACCAATATTATCAACACAACTTTAATCAATCCAACTAAGGCCAATGAAATGAGCAAACCTTGCCCAAGCGCAATAGCACTACGTTTTAATATATCGCTTGCTTGATCGCTGGGATCGTCAATATGGGAGCCGGCGAACTTTAAGCGGGGATAATCGCGGTATATCCGCCCGAGTGAGTCGGTTTGGTTTTCTTTGGCAAACGAATAGAGTGAGAATGGTGCAGAATAGGTGGTTTCACTGTTGGCCTTTAGATCGGCCAAGATAAAGTCTAATACGCTATTTACCTCACTGCTGTAGTGAACTTGGCTGCTGACTGCTGATTTATCAACGCCCTTTGTTACGACTTCGGGCAAGGCTTGACGATAATGAATTGAATCTAAAATGGCGATTAGTAAATAAAACGCAATAATGATAAAAGACGCACTGCCGACCCGTGACTGAAAGACATAACGCCATTTTTTAGCTGTTTGTGGATTGGTTCTAATGGCTCTGACCATCGCAAATATTGCGATCATTAACACCAACAATAAGGCGTCGCTGTAAAGCAGGGTAAATTTCATGATGACAACCTCACTCGCGGATCAACCAAAGTGTAGGAGATATCGGTTAGGATCAAGCCGACAATATAGAGTACCGATCCAATAAATACCATCGAACGCACCACCGCAAAGTCTTGCGCTTGTATCGCATCAAGGGTGTAGCTGCCAAGACCCGGAATACCAAAAAAAGATTCCATTAATAAGCTACCCATAAACAAGGTAGGGATCACCACAACAATGCCGGTCAAAATTGGGATCATTGCATTAGGTAGCAAATGATTAAATAATACTGACAGTTCTGATACTCCTTTGGCACGGGCTGTTCGGATGTAATCACGGTTAATTTCTTCGGTGAAGATCGCGCGATATAAACGAGTTCCGCCGCCAATGCCCGATAACACCCCGATGATCACGGGTAAGATCAAAAACTTAATTGCTTCAATGCCGTGTAAATAACCGGATACCGGTACCAGATGCCATACCTTGCCAAACATAAATTGGCCACCAATAATATAAAAGACCGCTGAAATCGAAAATACCACAATGCAAAATACCATTGAGCCTACTTCAAATAAGCTAGCTCTAAACATCACCACAATCAGCGCGAAACTAATATTGACGATGATCCCGATAATAAAGGTCGGAATTTGCACCGCTAAACTTGGCCACATTCGCTGGACAATATCTTGAGCAATGACTCGGCCCTCGTCTGACTTGCCAAAATCGAATACGAATAATTTTAGCGACTTTTCAAAAAATACCGTATCTGTTAGTAAGCCCTCACTGTCGGTCTCACTATTTATAAATAGAGGTTTGTTATAACCTCGTTCGACCTTCCATTGTTCAACCGCCTCGGTAGAAATATGCTTGCCACCCAGTTGCACTTGTGCCATTTGATCTGGGCTATTGACCAAAAAAAACAAGGCAAAGGTCAACACATTAACCCCTAATAAAATCGGTAATGAATACAGTATTCTTCGTAGTATGTAAGCAAACATAGTTAACTTTTCTTAAAGGTTAAGGATTAAAGGTTAAGATTCAAATGTATGTAATCATTCGCTATCGGCTAGCACCATAGCCTGTCGCCTGCGATACGCTAATACCCCAGGAATAGTCACCAGCAGCACAACTATCAATACTAAGCCTAGTGGCCATAACACAGGTTGATTCCATTGCTGCCTTTTTTGCTGGCGTAACTGCGGATCAAGATTTTGGAATTTAAGGGTCGCCTGTGAAATGCCGTGCGGTTTATAGTTATTCATCCACTGATTATTTAACACAAAAGATTGCGGATGAAAGCCAGAAGCCCAAGGTAGATCACGATGGAAGATATCGATCATTTCTTTAATCACAGCTAAGCGTTCAGGTGAATCTGGCATTGTCTTCATTTGGTTAAACAAACGATTATATTGCGGATTATCATAATTACTGGAATTAACCCCTGAGCCACCACTGCCAACTCGCCCATTGGGGCCGTAGAGTAAAAATAAGAAATTTTCTGGATCGGGGTAATCGGCAAACCAGCCCCAAGAGAATATTTGAGCATTGCCCAATTCCATTTTCTCCTGAAAGCGGTTGTAATCGGTTGAGCGAATATTAAGTTGGATCCCTAGTTTATTAAACTGTTTGATCATCCAATTTTGGTTGGCGTTATTATTGCCAGTGGTATCGTAATTGAGGATCAAGGGTTTTCCTGTCGCACTGTCGCGTCCCTGCGGATATCCGGCTTCGGTTAGCAGTTTTTTGGCTTGAGCCAATGGCTTTGCGACAGGCTTATTTTGCGCTGGATCCCAGTCAAAAACAAAGGAATTAAGTCCCAATTCCTCTCCCTGATAAGCACCAAATATACCAGGAGGCAAAGGATCTTGCGCGACTTGACCGCGGCCATTACGAAAAATCGAAATTTGTTCTTGTTCGTTATAAACTATCGCGATGGCGCGGCGCAGTTTACGATTCTTTTCATTGTCACCGCCGACGATTGGATCTTGCATATTAAAGCCCAGATAATAGGTGGCAGGATCAATAGCCATCGTCAGCGAAATACCTTTATTGCGCATGTCATCGCTTAAAGCAATGCCTTCAACGCCGACATTAACCGCTTGATCAAAACTGTCACTGCTAATGCCTGAACGATCATAATAACCTTGTAAAAACTTGGTCCAAATGGGGATTGATTCTTTTTCTAATCTAAAACTCACCTCGTCAATAAATGGCAATTTTTTACCTGCATCGGCCAATAAACCTTGCGTTTGGTCATCATCACTGCCCGAAGCCGGGTAGTAATCGTCGTGATAATTGGGGTTGCGGCTTAATACTATTTCTTGATTAGGATTGTGCTTAGTCATCATGTAAGGGCCGGTGCCAACGGGGTAGAAGTCTAAGCTAATATTCTTGTCCGCTAAGCCGGGCAAATGATAAAAACGGTCAACCTCCATTGGGATCGGGGCAAAAAAGTGGAATGCTAACCAATATTTAAATTGCGGATATTTGCCTTTAAGTTTAATGCTAAAAGAATAGTCGCCATCTTTGGTGACACCCGCTAAATCTAGCTTGGTTAGGTCGAGCCACAGCTGCTTATTATTACCTGCTTTTTCATCCTTTCTAAGTGCTTTAATTTGTTGGCGTAAAGGTTTTAAACCAACAATGTATTGCGACAACAGATCCCAAATCGGCAGGTGCAAGGTTGGATCTGCCATTCGTTTTATTTGATAGATATAGTCATCTGCCACTAGCTCTTTAGTGCCTAGTTGGCTAAATGCATCGAGATTTTGGTAGCCTTGATATTGGGCTTTATTGTTAACCTGATAATAAGCTTGGTCTTGAGAATTTTTGGAAAAAGCTGGATGAGGTTGATATAAAACGCCCTTTTTAAGCTCAAAAGAGTAAACCGAATAGGCGGGCTCGGTAACTTCGCCATTGCTTGCTGGTGTTAAAGTCTGGCCTTGTTGATCAAGATAACTAACAGTCGGCATTTGGGTTAGCGTTAATGGTTGTAATTGATAAGGGCGCTTAAGGTAGTGATATTCTAATAACGGTTCGTAAATTTGATCGATAAGGGTCGCTTCAGACAAGTTGTAGGTTCGGACCGGATCAAGATGTTTGGGTTTGTTGCTAAACACCGAATACATCGTGAGCTTATTGGAGTCACTTTTTGGGTGCGGGTTGTTCCATGCGCTGTCATCGCAGCCTGCAAGTGCAAGCGCCGAAAAGCCAATCAAAAAACTGATTATAAAACGGGCGCTGGCTGTGGTTGGTAGCTGCCTCAGCCAAGCCTTAACAAAATGCAGTGTCTTCAATCGTTTTATTCCCTATCCCTAACTGAGTATGCTGTATAGCAGGAAAGTGCTTATACCAATCTCTAAATAGCTTAGCCAAAAGTACCCGCAACACGCTGATATTTAAGATACAGCAATTGCTGACGTGATAAAAACCTTTATTTAATGCGAGTTATTTTCTTGTTCTGCCAATAAGTGATTAACTGGCGGTTGATTAGCTAAATGTTGCTGCTTAAAGTTGAGCCAACTGCTTTCTATTACTTTAAGTTCATTGCGTAGCCAAGATTCAAATTGTTGTACCTTGGGCCGTTTAAAGTGTAACTGCGGCGCAACCAGATAAAAATCATAGGCTGATTTTAAGTAACTGTTCACAGGGCAGATTAACTGGCCGCGTTCGAGCAATTCGTACACTAGACTATAGCGTAACATTGCAAAACCCTGACCACTTAATACCGCTTCAACCAGCATGGTTGAGTCTGAGACATACAGAGATTCCTTGGGAAAGGTCACGCCAAGCGTTTGCTGAAACCCCGACAATGCAACCTGCATGTCGCGAG
>Ga0209395_1005492_pt1 | contig 14257 bp, 13 predicted proteins | sample GOMGulsemesocosm_3_FD_184635 | JGI IMG/M metagenome (GOLD analysis project Ga0209395, IMG submission 184635) | Methane-oxidizing microbial communities from mesocosms in the Gulf of Mexico - GOM9D Gulf of Mexico (SPAdes) (version 2) | ecosystem: Environmental > Aquatic > Marine > Cold seeps... | reverse complement strand
TGCAAGGCTTGCTGGTCACCATGGTAGTCGGCTGCCTGTTTAACTCCCTGCTGATGGATTCAGGGGAAGGCAAATTTTATGTCATCCTGCTGGCGATTATCTTTTCCATTCCAAGCCAACAAGAGAAAAATAAAAGCTCGGATGAAAGTAACGTTAGGACATAAAATTGGAGCACATAAGCGTCTTTTCTAGTTTTATAAATTTTGACGCTGAGAATGTAGACCTTATCAATTCCATTAATTTTTGATGAGCTTCTCACTTGGTACCCCCTACTTGCACTGGCTCAGGAGTGAACTTTTTTATTTGAATGTCAGCGCCATTATTGGCGAAGCTGGATGGTAAGCCCTGACGACGCGAGTCGACCTTCTAACCATGGATATACCCATATCTATTTCTTTCCCCATCAAAATTTAGTTCGTGCCGACACCAAAATCATATGCATTACCTGATAATTCTCATAACCATAAACGCCTCAGCAGCCTGCACGCCGATACAGCAACCGCGGTGCCTGGCTAGGTGCACGAGGTTCTCAATACTACGAGAGTGAGGTGCTAGACGCATTTCAATAGAATAGGCTTTCAGAGCTTTGATTTTGAGCTCTAGAAAAGCCGAGGTATCTACAAATAGGTTAGGTTGAAATTGAGCGTGATTGGGACTGTTCCACTCGGTACTGGACATGACCTCGAAGGTCAGTATCTCGTTGACACTGCTACCTGGCATAGCCCTGCAGGCTGTCATGACGGCTTGATGCGTTATGCGGTGATCTACATTCAAATCACCATAGTGATGAGTATAGATAATCTCAGGTTTAATCTTGTCTAGCGCTTTCTCGAATGGCTGGACAATATCTATCAAAGCCAAACTATCCATACGATTATCAGGAAAGCCTAGACAGGTTGTAGAAATAGTGCCAAGGATTTTGGCGGCAGCAAATGTTGCCGTCTCACGTTCCCGCACCGCATCGTTGATTTTGCCGCCGCGAGCTCCGACACCGTTGGCCATAAAGACCACATGGACTCGATCACCACTCGCAACATGTTTAGCAACAGTTCCCCCACAACCCAAAACTTCGTCATCAGGATGAGCTGCTACCACTAGCACCGTCTTAGTCATCAATCAATTCCCATGAAGTTGCGCTACCCCGTACAACATCTTTCGATACACGCTTACCCAACAGTTCGTCGAAATGTTTAGGTGCCAAACCAAAACCAGGGCGAATTCTTCGGATCGAGTGTTCTGTGATCACATCACCCGCGCTCATATCAGTGACGAAATAGATAGATCGACGAAACTTCATACTAGCTTCTTCAACAGGCTTTCTTTCATAACCCACAGTGCCGATTGCTTGCCAAGCTGCTTCAGTATCCACGCAAAGCGCCTTGAGCTCATCCGGCTCAAGCGAAAATTCGCTATCGGGCCCTTTTTCACTGCGACTGAGCGTCACATGTTTTTCAATTAGACAAGCACCTAAGGGAATGGATGCAACAGAGACCGCAGTTCCCAAGGTATGGTCAGAAAGGCCAACAACGCAGTCAAAACGCTTTTCAATGTCAGCAATCGTTGCCAAATTAGCCTGTTCCACAGGTGAGGGATAACCGCTGATGCAATGTAACACTACCAATTCCCCACAACCGCCCTCACAAGCTGCTGCTACAGCATCTGTAATCTCGTCAAGATTCGCCATACCTGTGGAAATAATCATTGGTTTTCCGGTCCCAGCCACTCTCTTAATTAAGGGGATATCGGTCACTTCGAAGGAGGCTATTTTGTAGGCTGGCGCATCCAATGATTCAAGTAAATCAACCGCTGTTTCATCAAAGGGTGTCGAAAACACAGTAATGCCCAGCTCTCGTGCTTTAGCAAACATTGCCTCGTGCCACTCAAACGGGGTATGTGCCCATTGGTACAGATCGTACAGCTTATATCCATCCCACAGCCCGCCTTGGACCTGAAAATCTTCCCGATCGCAGTCAATCGTCATGGTGTCAGCGGTATAAGTCTGAAGCTTAATGGCATCGGCTCCAGAGCGTGCTGCCATTTCGATTGTTTCAAGCGCTCGATCGATTGAGCCGTTATGATTAGCCGACAATTCGGCAATAATATAGGGTTTGTGTCCTCGCCCAATTTTGCGGCCGTCAATCGTAATTTCGTTCATCTTATTTCGTCTTCTTGGTCAGGGTAACTTTGGCTTCCAAACGTCCATCAATTAACTCTGCATGAGAGAATTCGAGGAAATGGTTGCCGTGTTCGATGAATGCTTTTGGATAGCTCGTAGCATCCAGCATGCGTATATGGTCATAGAGTTTATCTAGCTCCCCGTCTTTAGGTAACTCAGATTGCTCTGGCTTACGACGTGGAAAGTAAACCGCCTCACCTCTCTGCGTTACAGGGGTGGGGCCCTGACACACTATGTTCTTGATATGTTCGTAACAGAGGTCAGAAACTCGATAGAAAATTTCATCAGCCCGCCCTTTTAGGCTCAACGGTAACTTCCCGTAAACAGGCCCTGCATCCAAATCCTCTACCATTCTAAGTGCAGTTAACTTTGTTTGCGTATGGCCTCTCTCAATCAAATTTTGTAACGGGCTACCACCACGGCCATAGGGCACGTCGGTCATATGGAAACAGACACATTCGAATGCTTCCAACACATTTTGTGGAACAATCCAGCTCCAGTGCGGAAAAAAAACATACCGTGGATTTATTCTTTTTAGCCGCTCGACAGTCAACTCCCCTGGATCCATTATCAGGTACCACTTACCAGGAAGAGACGGCGTATGACGATGAAATGCTTCGACATTCCAATCTTTGATGGTCGCTACCACGTAATTTACATCTGAAGAGGCTTCAGTCATGGTGGTAGATCTCAACCCGATAGCTTTTGCCATTTATTGTAAAAAACGCAGGGTAACGCTCGTTATCAACCACTCGTAGCAAATTAAACTGTTCGGCCAGACTTTTATGAATATTCAATTCGCTGCTTTCAGCTGTACGCCGAGAGTAAAACGTCGATTCTCCGGTTTGTGCCTGAGGCTTAATAAAGGCGTACCGATCGACACACTCTAGACACAGCTCTACTGTTTTTTCGCCCTGCAGAGTACGCCACTCGTCGCATAGCTCATGTCCTTTCAACGAGATCTCAGCCTTTAACCAAATCGCCCCTGAATCAACCTCATCGGAAGCCTCAAGTACGCAGATGGGGATATCCTTTTTACCCTCGAGTATCTGCCAAGTCATTGGGGCAAACCCCTTACCAAACGGCAAGTCACTTTCGTGCACCACCAAATTATGTCGGTTCTTAGCAATATTTTCTGACAAGACTATTTGCGTGCAGCCAAGCATAAAGCAGATATCACCCTCGCCGATGTCCGCTTGGTCTCTCGCCAGAGTCACGTCAATGTCCCGACTAGTTAGTTCATCGCAGAGTGACTTTGCATGGGGCAAAATCCAGGAATCATTATCCACGAGAATAGTGGCTTTCGTTATAGCCTTCATAAAGTTACCAGTTCTTTGCAAACACGCGTGGCGCCATGACCATCACAGATATTGATGCTAGCCCGTACAGCTTTGATATAAGCTGTTCTATTATCCAACCAAAGAGCCAGCGTACTATATAATCTAGCTGCAGTTATCGGGCATTCAATGATTTGTACTGCACCAGCGGCTTGCAGCTTCGATGCTATGGTCTTTTGATTGTCTGCCGCTACTACCGACACGGTTGGCAAGCCTACCGCACAGCGCTCCCAGGAGGTGCTGCCTGCCGCACCGATGGCGAGGTCATGCTCGCGCATGAGCTGAGCCATATTACTAACGGCTTGCAGCAGCGTTACATCCAAGCTTTGATAGTTTTCGCGAAGTGTTTCCATATATGGATTCGCATGTCCCAAGACAACAGTCACTTGATCAAACAGGTTCCTATGTTCAGCTAATGCCTCTAATACCTCGCCGGTAACATTATTCGGATCTCCGCCGCCTAAGGTGACCAACAGTTTCCGTGGCGGCCATGCCTGGTTTCTGAATGACTCGATACTTTCGCCTGCTCGCTGAAACTCCTCTCGCAACAACGCAAAGTCTGTTCCCGCTAGCACTCGGCAACTATTATTGACCCACGGGAGATAGCGCGATGCATCCTTACCATAGGTCTGATCCAACAAAAGATCACAGTCATATTGCCTGTCTGCTAGATCATCAATCACCATCAGGCAGCCGGCTTGTGTACGTAATCGCCGGTGCCAACTTGCATCGATGCCATAATGATCAACAATCAACCAGTCAATCATCGAGCCAAAATGCGCCTGAATTGCACTGGCTGTCTGCTCAGCATCGCAATTGGGCAGCTCACCCAACCATCTTGCGTGCAAACTCTTCATCTCATCCGCGCCTACCGATGCATTGACGGGTAACAGATGCACGCTGTAACCACGCTCACTGATTAAGTCAGCCAGGTGGCCGCGGTGATCCCGGCAAATAAACAGCACGTCTATCCCCGCAACCGACTTCCCCAATTGTTCAAGTAATGTTAGGCAACGCATAACGTGCCCTATGCCCATCGCCACACCCGCATCGGCACGAACGGCAACTTTCATTCGATATCGCTCCAACGACTCAAAGCATCAAACATTAGTTCGGCTCGAACCCAATCATCCTCAGTATCGATGTCCTGCACCCGATGACGGGGCAACAAAACCGGCACGGAACCTTCCGCAAACAGAGGTCGCTCTGCACGCCAAGCGGAAGGCGTCCCCCAGTAAAACTGCCCCGCATCGTGATAGGCTTCTTCCAGATCCTGAGAGCGTGTGTGAAAGTGCTCAGGCTGAAACATCTCGACGCGATTATTATCCGTTATTTTGATGGCTCGCTGAATAGGGAAAGGATAACTGGTTACAGAAAAGGCGTAATCGCACCCCTCAGCCAATAACCGATCAAGTCCTCGACGAAGGTCTTCGGGTTGAACAAAAGGCGCCGTAGCGTAGAGGCAGCAGACATTATCAGGTGCTTCGCCGTTAGCTTCAAGCCATTCGACCGCATGACGAATCACAGGGATAGTACCGGCATAGTCATTGGACAGTTCAGCCGGGCGCATAAAGGGTACAGCCGCACCGTATTGGCGGGCAACCTCGGCAATCTCAGCATCATCGGTGGATACGATGATTTGGTCGAAGCAACCGCTGGCCAGCGCAGCTTCAATAGACCAGGCAATCATTGGTTTGCCGCAAAAAGTCTTAATGTTCTTGCGCGGTATGCGCTTGCTGCCCCCACGGGCAGGAATAACCGCGAGATTCATATCTGTATCGTCTTGCGCACGGATGCTACGACTTCATCTTGTTGAATTTCGCTCATAGTTGGGTACATCGGTATGCTGATGGCTTCGCTGTAGTAACGCTCTGCTTCATGAAACTGGCCGGTCTTAAAGCCCATCTGTTGATAGTACGGCTGTGTATGTACCGGAATGTAGTGCAAATTAACGCCAATGCCCTGCTCGCGCAGAGTTTCGAATACCTGACGGTGAGTCTTCTGGATTTTGTCTAGTTGTAAACGAATCACATATAGATGAAGTCCAGAGTAGCTGTCTGGATGCTGCCAAGGCGTGGTCACGGGCAACTCGGCGAGCAGATTATTGTAGCGAGTTGCCAGTTGATGACGACGAGCTACGAACTGATCCAGCCTCTTCATCTGACTAACACCCAGCGCTGCTTGCAACTCGGTCATCCGGTAGTTGAAGCCAAGATCGATCTGCTGGTAGTACCATGGACCATCAGATTCATGGGTCATCTGTTCTGGGTCGCGAGTGATGCCATGACTGCGCAACAAGGCCATTTTATTGGCCAGCTCGGCATCGTTGGTCAGCGCCATGCCGCCTTCGGCGGTAGTGATAATTTTTACCGGGTGGAAACTGAATACAGTGATGTCGCTATAGCGGCAATTGCCGATAAATTCATTCTGATACTTACCACCAATGGCATGAGAGGCATCTTCAATCACTTTAAAGCCGTAGCGTTTGGCTAATCTGGCGATCGCAACCATGTCGCAAGGCTGTCCACACAGATGCACCGGCACCACGACCTTGGGCAGACACCCATTTTTTTCTGCCGCTATCAGTTTTGCTTCCAGCGCCTTAGGACACAAGTTGTACGTAGCCGGATCAATATCAACAAAATCGACTTGTGCTCCACAATACAGCCCACAGTTGGCTGAAGCCACAAAGGTAACAGGCGTAGTCCACAGGCGTTCGCCTGGGCCTAACCCCAGAGCCAGACAGGCAATATGAAGCGCTGAAGTGGCACTGTTCACTGCCAGTGTATGGCGGGCACCAACGTGCTGAGCAACACTTTTTTCAAAACGCGGGACCATTGGACCTTGTGTGAGAAAGTCAGACTGCAATACTTCCAAAACGGCATCTATATCAGCTTGATTAATGTCCTGTTTGCCGTAGGAAATCATGATCAGATCTTTCCAATGTCGCTATAGTTACGATCAATCCAGCCTTGTAACTCTTCGTCTGCCATCCACTCTGAATTGTTGTCACTGGCGTATACGAAGCCTTCGTCGACCTTTTTACCGTCTTTAATACGATTAGGGCATTTCCCCCAATCATTGAGATTAGGGAGGATTTTAAAATGCTCGGGGTATTCGTAAGTAAAGTAGGAGTCTTCCGCCCCAATCATTTGTTCGTGCAGTTTTTCACCAGGGCGAATACCGATTATTTCTTGCGTGGCTTCCGGTGCGACTACCCGGGCAAGATCAGTCATTTTCATAGAAGGAATTTTTTTTACGTAGATCTCTCCCCCTACCATGTCTTCAAATGCATGCCATACCAATTCTACACCTTCTTCCAGTGAGATCATGAAACGGGTCATGCGGTCATCAGTAATAGGCAAAACACCTTTGTCTTTAATGGACATGAAGAAAGGAATCACGGAGCCTCGAGACCCCATGACGTTGCCATAACGCACTACGGAGAATGTGGTGTTATGTCCACCAGCATAGGAGTTACCTGCTACAAACAGCTTGTCGGATGCCAGCTTCGTAGCTCCATACAAGTTGATGGGGCTACTGGCCTTGTCTGTGGAAAGTGCAACAACACCTTTGACGCCCTTATCGATACAGGCGTCGATCAGATTCATGGCCCCTTGGATGTTAGTTTTAACACACTCGAACGGATTGTATTCGGCCGTGGGTACAATTTTAGTAGCCGCAGCGTGAACTACGTAATCGACTCCATCTAGCGCACGGTACAGTCGATCCTTATCGCGTACATCACCAATAAAGAAGCGCAGGCGGTCGTCACCCTGGAAGAGCTTGGCCATTTCCCACTGCTTCATTTCATCGCGAGAGAAGACGATAATTTTCTTGGGGTTGTATTTCTCTAGGGTCATCGGGATGAATTTGTGGCCAAAGGAGCCCGTGCCGCCCGTGACGAGGATGGTTGAGTTTTCGAACATGCACAAGTACCTTTTGCTTGAAACCTGAAACCTGAAACTGTCAGGATTGATGTAAACGATATGGCTTAGGAGTCAGCCTGAAATAGACATATGACTTCCAGACCACTATCGTTAAAAACGCCACGCAGAAACCAAGAGGAATGAGATATGTGGCCAGTATTGCGGAAAACCATGTAGCCGGAATAAAAATAATCAGCTGGATATATGACTATGAATGATCGGCCGATCCTGATCTTGAGTGTACAGCGCATAATGCTAAGTGCATACAAACTAGTTATCAAGCAATACTTTGTAACTGTATAAATCTTGTACGCAACGTCTCAAAACCACTTCCTTACGGGCACCCTCACACCAAAAGTTCTTCTATGATTTTATAAATTCGTGCTGTAGCCAACCCTACTTCTGGTAAAGCAACCTTTGATTGCCATTCTCCTGAAAGCGTTTCGATAAGAGCCGACTCCAAATCATCCAGATTATCTAAATCCGTGACACCTCTAGCCATTCCCTTTTGAGCATAAGACAAATAGTCACAATAAACTGATTGTTCAATAGTTATCAACGGCTTACTTAGCATAAGCCCCTCCAAACCAACCGTCGAGGTCATAGTAACAACAACATCGACTGATTTTAGCAACACCGCCAAATCATCCTGAGTAGTACTTATATATGCCTGCTCAGGCCAATCATTTGGATTGACCATCTCACTAGGATGATGCCGGATAACCAGCAGCCATTCCGAATGCCGTGAAACAATATTCAACAAAGCCTGATCAACTCTACGAGGTAAGCTAGAGTCTGCTTTAACTCCAGTAGAAGGATGCTCTTCTGGCTCTGGCTGGGAAGCCCACAATATGACTTTTTTATCTTGCCAGCCTTTCTTGAGCCTGAACTTCAATGCTTCATCTAAAAGTGAAGTGCGCGCCAGTCTATCTAAAGCAGGGTTCCCAGTTACGACAACCTCATGGTCATAGCGTCCAGCAGATTGCATAATCTGTTTCACATCCTCTGACAACACACATACACGACTACCAAATGCTGATTCGCCAATCCACTCAGCCCCACGCTGCGCAAACAAGTCAACTATACATACACTCGGGATTTTTAATTCTCTTGCCACCATAAATGCTGCACGCTCAGCTCTAGGCGAATTTGTAGAGACTAATATCTGTGGCTGAAAACTATCAAAAATCCTTTTCATAATTGAAAGAGGCAGAAACGCCTTCCTTCCTTTGTTCTTATATTCAGCCTTTGCTTTGTCTTCCCCCTTCCGGGTAACTAAGTCATAATACGATAAACCTAAATAAGCCACAGTTTCATCACGGGATACGCTTCCACTTCCTAATAAAGGAACTGCCAGCTCTTCACCGTATTCAAGCGCTAACTGATCGCTCCCATCAACCAAATCCTTAAAACCAATATACTCAATACCGTTACGCTCAAGCACCGCGCCTGCTGTTGTTAGTCCTAACACAGAAACATTGAAACATGGGTCAGATAAAGCCTTTAAAATCAAAGGTAAGAGCATAGCTACATGCCCCCCCCCATAACAAACAAATAAAATATTTTTTATCCTGTGGCTTTCTTCATACTCCACTTCAACGTTCTCCAATCTAACCAATTCTAGGTAACCGTGCTAAATAGATACAGCCCATAAAAACTTTGTCTAACAACTTCACAACAAGCTCAATGGCTCCAGGTTTTGTAACCGAATCTGCCGCAAGATTCTCCGGTCTGTTAACCAATATAACGGCACCAAAGTCTGCGGCAATTTTCAAATAGACTGAAGAATAATTTGTATTTCTATTAGCCAGCAGGGGCTGCCCAGCAATATCGAAAAGAACTGAAGCCACATAAATTTGATTTTAAAAATAATTCTTCAGCCACAGCTGGGTCATTAACAATGTTCGTAATTCCCGAGTGTAGTTTTTCAAGCCGGATTTATGTTCTTCTAACATTAAAAGCATATTCTTTGTATTGAATCGATTATCTTTGTTGCTCCCAAGAATATCATGCGCCCAGGCATATAACGGCCCTTTGATCCACTCTCCAATCGGAGTTGTTGGCATACCCTTTTTTTTGAAAATAAAGTCATTAGGGAAATACCGACAAGCGTAATCCTTCAAAAATAACTTGCCGTACTCATTGTTATACTTTTGCTCTTTAGGAAGTCTAGTGAACATTTCACAGATTCTATGATCCAGCAAAGGGGCTCGCCCTTCTGTTGACCAGCCGGCACCCATTCGATCACCTTTAACCAGATTATTACCAGGCATCAGGCTGGTACATTCATAGGCAATAATTTGCTCTCGTGGTGTAAGTGCAGACCAGGGTTCTAACAGCTCTGAAAAGCGCTCCTTTGGGTCAGTAGTACCTTGGTCAAAATCCTTGTCAAGCACTCGACTTCTAATTTCCGGGCTCATATAGCAAATAGTGTCAAAATAATCCCCGGGCACAAAATCCTGATTATTCAAACCCGCAAAAAATGTTTCGTTATGTTTAAAACCTGAAAGCACTTCATCGGGACCATCCCCCGTGAACATAACAATTTTATTTTCACTGTTTGCTTTTCTGGAAAGGATATAAAAGAGAAAAAACGAAAAATCCCCATGAGGCTGCTCAGCATGATAGGAGACTTTTTCCGCTATATCCGGAATCATTTCTGGTGAAATCAATGCTTCATCCAACTCAGCACCAATGATTGATGCTGCTTGCTTAGAATATTCATACTCGGAATATTGAGGCTCCGAAAAATTCAACCCAATCGCAGGTAATGTCTCTTCGTTCCACTGTTCAATTAAACGTCGGGTAACAACAGAAGAATCAACGCCACCCGACAAATAGGTACCACCTGTAACATCAAAGCGCATTTGCAAACGAATCGCATCATCGAGTAATGATTCAAATTCATCATAGCTGGCAGGCACTGTTTCGGAAAAGAATGGCCATTCCCAATACTTCTTAAGCTGGGGCTTCTTATCACCCTCAAATAACAAATAATGGCCAGGCTTTAACGGAGTAATATTTTTGAAACAGGTATGGTCGGGTGTTGCGTAATTAAAACAAAAGACCTCTTTCAGAGCATTATCATTAACTTCACGTTTAAAACCAGGCAACGACAAAATGCCTTTCATTTCGCTGCAGTAGGCATAGCCACCTGCATGCTCGGCCACAAAGCACGGTTTTATACCTTGCCTGTCACGTACTAATACACCACGGTCATACCTACTGTCCCAAAGAAAAAACGCGAACATGCCGTTAAGTCGACCGAGCATTTTTTCGCCTTCTTCTTCCCATAGGTGCACCAGGATTTCAGTATCACAACGAGACTTAAATACATACCCTTTGGAAATCAGCTCCTGTCGAAGCTCAACGAAATTATAGATTTCTCCATTAAACGTAACCCAAATGGAGCCATCCCGATTCGTCATAGGTTGATGACCATTTTCTGGGTCTACTACCGCTAAACGTACGTGGCCAAGAATACAGCGACCAATTTTTTCAACACCCGCTTCATCAACTCCACGGTGACGTATGCTTGTCACCATGTTCTCCACATGCTGAGCTGTCAATGAAGGAATATTAATTGCCCCGGCAATACCACACATTCTTAATTACCTCCCCTGAAGAGCACCTGTTTAACAGTCATCAAAATCACCCAAATATCATAGCTAAATGACGCATTATCAACATACTCAAGATCAAGTCTGGTTCGCTCCTCGAAGGTAGCGGCCGAGCGCAGCTTTGCCTGGGCCAAACCTGTAATACCAGGACGGACCAAGTTTCGTTTCTTCCAGTCATTTTCCGTGTAATCAGAACGCTGCTTTGGCACATCAGGCCGTGGGCCGACTAGGCTCATATCACCTTTGAGAACGTTAATTAGTTGTGGCAACTCATCCAAGCTGGTTTTACGGACAAAACGACCTATCCGCGTAATTCTCGGATCATTGGCTTGTGTAAAGTAGGGTCCCTGGGTTGCTGCATCTATCACCATGCTGCGAAATTTATAGATATAAAAAGTGTTCCCAAAACGTCCAACCCTCTCCTGTTTAAAGATAATGGGCCCTCTGGACTCAAATTTGATCAACAATGCGACCATTATCAGAAAAGGCGAAGCAAACAGTAAAGTCACTAACGACACCAGAATATCAAATACACGTTTCACTATTTCTTCCCTGCAACAATTTCTGCCACGGCATTCTTAAAGCGTTGATTATCAGTCATAACTTCATCCGCTCTTCGTAACTCCAGTGTTCTACCTGCAGCAAGTAATTTATGCAATTCTTCTTTAAGGTTGCAATTGGTTTTAAATTCTAAGACGTTCTCGCTATTTCTATGAAAGGTTCTCGATAAAATTACAGAACTGGACTTTAACCTGAGGTGCTCTCCAAGAACCATTTCCCCTGGAATAGCGCCTTCGCCTACCCGGGCAATACCGCCAAACCCGAACGGAAGCCCTGCTGCCTTAATAGTCTCGGCCACCTGGTCTACAAAGCCATTGGCTAGCGGCTCAAACATGAAATTTAACTTCATATCTAGGTGAAGATCGTTAAGGCCAATATATATTTCAGTGATACCGGAAACACTCACTATTTCATCAATGGATTTAGCCGCGCCATAGGTTTCCACTAAAGGGACAATCTTGGCACGACCATCAACCAACTCTGAAAACTGTCGAACCTCATCGGCAGAACGAAACATTGGCAACATGAGTAAATCAGCACCACCGGCAATTGCTTCGTCGACCTCAACCTTACTGCCTGGATGAAGTGGATTTAGACGCACCAATAATTCTGCCTGTGTCAGACACTGTTTTACTTTCGCCACATCAGCCATAGCATGCTGACTAATAAGAGTATCCAGGTGCCCCTGACGCTCCTGCTTCCCCAACACCTCAAGGTCCACAAATATACGGCCAACGCCGCTGAGTTCAGCATACTTGGCTACATCTGGGTCATTGGTTATCAGCATGAATTTAATCATTTTTTACTCATCTTAGCTTTGATGTTAGATCTTAAATCGTTATTAAACAGCGCAATTATGCACAACGAGACGAACGCAGACAAAGCTGCCAATACCAAGGACAACCACGGTGAAAGTTTGGCTTGGTTAATCCAGAAGCTTAAGGCACCCGATAGGATCAAAGCGCAGATGATACCTGGCAAAAAGGCTCTATCAAGGAATACCTGATACCAATTAAACATTTCAATTTTAAGAAGCAGCAACTGTAGAACACAAATTAAGGAATAACTAATTACCATTCCCCACATTAAAGCCTCTAACCCCTTGCCAAACAGCCCCGTATTACTAACCACAAGGAAAAAAATCAACCCTGACCCATTGATTAATAAAGGCGTTCGGGTATTTTTTCTGGCATTAAAAACAGCCGTCAAAAAACTTGATAAACCCTGCAATGGTAACGTCATCAATCCAATACTAATCAAAGCCATCACTTGGATTAAGCTGCCTTCCCCTATCCCACCATAACCATAAACGATCTGCGTATAAGCACTGTTCAAAGTAACAAGAACGATCATGGCCACCAGAGAAAGGGCTAGTGTTATTTGAACACCATATCGAATCTGTTGCCGATGTTGCGCTTCATCACTGATATAACTCTGTGCAAGTCGCGGGAAAAAAACTACGGCAAGAAAGGTAACTGCCACAGCCAGCGGAAATTCAACCAACCGAACAGCGTAGTTGAAAAGTGCAACACTGCCCTCACCATGAAATGAAGCCATTGCCCTGGCAACAACAGGAAATAGTAACAAGGCACTACCTGAAAGCATTGCCTGGACATAACGTGTGAGTAAAGGTCGATCAAGCAGCGCAGGACGTAAACTACTCAGCGGATTCCAGACAGGCCTAACCTGCAGCAACTGGCTTAACAGGCGTAACAAGCCTCCAAGCAACACAAACAAAGCCAGCAGATACATTGTTCCATATCCGGCATATACCAAAACCAGGCCAACGATAATCGTACTATTGATGATCAACGTACCTAAAGCAGCAATGGCAAATCGATTTTTAGTATGAAGGTAAGCAGTGACTACGCCGGCAAGCACTGTTAAAGGAATAAGCCAAATCACCCACCCAAGAGCTATTGCAGCCTTGCTGGCTTGATCTTCTGCGAAACCAGGGACTAACAGCGATACCAACATATCCACCTGCCAGTAAAACCCTCCGGCCAAGCCCGTGAACAGGACTCCAAAAAATAAGAGTGATTGATACAACAATTGACGAGACTGTTCAGGACGCTGGGAAAACTCCGGGACGAGCGCGGCCCCCATGGCACCGCCCATCAATATCCCGACCAGAAGATCGGGAACTGTGAGCATCAATACCACGATATCTGCTTCGGCTGTTGCTCCATAGGTCGAAGCAATGAATGCTTCCCGAGCAAAACCGGCCAAACGGCCAAGTAAAAGCCCTAAATTAAGGGCCAAAGAGGATAAAAGGAGGGATCTAAGCATCAGGAAGGTTTTATTTTATAAATATTAAAGGTCGATATTTATATTTAATGAAAACCTATAACCCCTTAAAAACTTCAATTAATCTACGCTGATCACTCTCATCCAAATACGGATGCATAGGCAAACTCATCACCACTTCAGCCGTCTTATCGCCCACAGGTAGATGAACAGAATCATCAGCCAACGCCGTTTGTTTATTTAACGGGATAGGATAATGCACTGCGGAGGGGATACCAGCTTCTTGCAAAGCCGCTTGGACAGCGTCTCGGTTCTCGACACGAATGGTGTACTGTGCCCAAGCGCTGGTGTTGTGGGTTTCCACGTAAGGAGTGGTTTTAATACCCG
>Ga0209395_1005490_pt1 | contig 14262 bp, 10 predicted proteins | sample GOMGulsemesocosm_3_FD_184635 | JGI IMG/M metagenome (GOLD analysis project Ga0209395, IMG submission 184635) | Methane-oxidizing microbial communities from mesocosms in the Gulf of Mexico - GOM9D Gulf of Mexico (SPAdes) (version 2) | ecosystem: Environmental > Aquatic > Marine > Cold seeps... | reverse complement strand
TTCAAAACTACTATAAGGTTTTTTACATGACATTGCAGGTCAAAAAGGCTATTCAACTGGTTCAATTTACTGACTGTCATTTACAAGCAGAGCCTGAGCAAAGCTATAGAGGCTATTTTCCAGAGCGCAGGTTTGATAGGGTGATTGCAAATATTCGTCATCAGTCCCAACAAAATGATGGTTTTGATCACCTAATCATGAGCGGCGATCTCGCTCAGTTTGGTGCTAGTACGGTCTATCAACGAATATTAGAGAAAACTGTTGGATTAGCTGAGAATAGGCACTGGGTGCCAGGTAACCACGATGATCGATCTGCGATGTCGCAATTTGACGAGATGGCGAAAAAAGTCATCAAACATGGAGAATGGGCGATCATTTTACTTGATAGCACTAGCGATCCAGATGGCGTGGGTAGTGGTGCCATCAGTGAAGAGCAACTGCAATTTTTAGCAAAAGCAGATCAGATTGATGTTAGTCATCTTTTATTGGTACTGCATCATCCACCCATTACGGTGAATAGTCGTTGGCAAGATGAAATTAGGCTCTCAAATAGTGATGAATTCTGGCAAGTAGTTAACTCGCTTAAAAAAGTTAAAGGGATTAGCTTTGGGCACTTACATCAAGAGTGGCATATCGTACGCGACGGTATCGATTTGTTTTGTACGCCAGCGACTACTTATCAATACAAAGCTGAGCAAGATGAAGTGACAATTGAGGATGATGATGAACTTGCTAAAGCGGGCTATCGGCTATTTTCTCTGCATCCTGACGGTGCAATATCTACGCAGGTGGTGAGAGTTTCATAAATTTTAGTAAAAACTGTGATGCGTAATGTTGGCCTTTTTGTCTTCCCTAAACAGCCTATTGCAAAGTGTGGAGAACAAATACTTGCAACTATTTGCTAGCTTAGGTAACTTGCAATGTTAAAAAAGCACTGTAAGGATTAACAGTATGTCGCTAACTGTGATTTACCTGCACGGTTTCAATAGCTCGCCGCAGTCCATTAAAGCACAGCAGCTTAGTGCGTATTATGATGCGCAGTTATTAAACGAGGCGGGTTATCAGCTGCTAATACCGCAACTTGACCATCAGCCTAAAGTGGCTATTGAGCAGCTTTGTGTTTTAGTTGAACAAGTTACATCTAGCAATGTATTGTTAATTGGCAGTTCGCTAGGCGGTTATTACAGTCTATATTTGGCGCAAAAATATCCCCACTGTGCTGCAGTACTCGTTAATCCTGCTGTCTATCCCTATCGTTTGCTAGCGGATATGCTAGGAGAGCAACAAAATTTATACACAGGTCAGCGGTATCTGTTAAGTGCTGTGCATATCGAGCAATTAAAAGCCTTGGATGTGATTGAATTAGATAACTCGGCCCGTATTTTGCTGTATTCCCAAACGGGCGATGAAACACTCGATTACCAAGAAGCGGTATTGAAATACCCATTAATAGAACAACGGGTTAGTGCTGATGGTAATCACAGTTTTGAAAATTTTGAGTCAGTCATACCGCAAATATTTGAATTCGCAGATCAGCAATTTTTTAGGATCAAGAGTAAATGAGTAGTCAATATCAAGCAGATTCGATTGAGGTTCTCAGTGGTTTAGACCCTGTTAGGCGCAGGCCTGGCATGTACACAGAAACCGATAAACCCAATCATTTAGCCCAAGAAGTTATCGATAACTCGGTAGATGAAGCACTGGCCGGGCATGCAGATCAAATCGACGTAGTACTTTCCAAAGATGGTTTTTTGTCGGTCACTGATAACGGTCGAGGCATGCCTGTCGACATCCACCCTGAAGAAGGTGTTAGTGGGGTTGAACTCATTCTCACTAAATTGCATGCAGGGGCGAAGTTCAGTGATGAGAACTATAGTTTCTCTGGTGGGTTGCACGGTGTTGGCGTCTCAGTGGTCAATGCATTATCAAAACGCTTGGAAGTGCAAATTCGTCGTGATGCGCAAGTCTATAGTATTGGATTTGCCGACGGTGAGAAAATATCTGAGCTAGAAGTGATTGGAACTTGTGGTAAGCGCAATACCGGCACTACGGTTAAATTTTTGGCCGATCCTAAATACTTCGATACAGCCAAATTTAACGTCACTAAACTCAAGCATAATTTGCGTGCCAAAGCGGTGCTTTGCCCTGGCTTGAAAATGACCTTCACCGATCAGAGTACGAAGACCAGCGAAAAAGAAAGTTGGTATTACGAAGACGGTTTAAGTGCCTATCTTTCAGGTATGACGCAAGTCTATGAAACGATTCCGCTGCAGCCATTTGTCGGCAGTTTGCAGGGATCAGAAGATGCGGTTGATTGGGCGGTGCAGTGGTTGCCGGAAGGGGGCGAGTTAACTTGTGAGAGTTTTGTAAACTTGATCCCTACCGTAGTTGGTGGTACTCATGTGAATGGTTTTAGAACCGGTTTACTTGAAGCGATGCGTGAGTTTTGTGAGTTTAGATCGCTGCTGCCACGTGGTGTTAAATTAAGTGCAGAAGATATCTGGGAGCGCTGTAGTTATATTCTCTCAGCTAAAATGCGCGACCCGCAGTTTGCCGGTCAAACCAAAGAGCGTTTATCGTCACGCCATATCGCTGCGTTTATTTCCGGCGCAATCAAAGATGCCTTTTCGCTGTGGCTTAATAAACACGTAGAGGAGGGTGAAAAACTGGCAGAGGCGGTGATTGCCAACGCACAAAAGAGGCTGCGCTCCAGTAAAAAAGTGATACGTAAACGTATTACCACAGGTCCAGCGCTGCCCGGGAAACTGGCTGATTGTTCAGGCACAGAAACAATGCGCTCAGAACTATTTTTGGTGGAAGGTGATTCAGCGGGAGGCTCAGCCAAGCAGGCTCGAGATCGCCAGTTCCAAGCGATCATGGCGTTACGCGGCAAGATTTTAAACTCTTGGGAAGTCGATTCATCGCAGGTGCTTTCATCCAATGAAATTCACGATATTTCGGTGGCAGTAGGCGTAGAGCCAGGCAGTGATGATATCAGTGGTTTGCGCTACGGCAAGGTTTGTATCTTAGCCGATGCCGACTCGGACGGTGCGCACATAGCGACCTTGATCTGCGCACTGTTTTTGCGCCACTTTAAACCACTAGTAACCGCTGGACATATCTTTGTCGCGATGCCTCCTCTATACCGTATTGATGCGGCAAAAGATGTGCATTATGCGCTAGATGATAGTGAACGCGATGGCATTGTAGAGCGCATCAAAGCCGAGCGAAAAAATGTCAAAATCAACGTGCAGCGCTTCAAAGGATTGGGTGAGATGAATCCGATGCAGTTGCGCGAGACTACCATGGATCCCGATACCCGCAGGTTGGTGAAGCTAACTATAGAGCCGGGAGATGATAGCCATGAAATGATGGATATGTTGCTGGCCAAGAAGCGGGCAGCGGATCGTAAAATTTGGTTGGAAAGTAGCGGCGATTTAGCCAAAGTATAAGTACGCTGATAAAGGTGTGTTGAATAGTTATGTCAAGTTACACAACGGATGACAGTATAGAGTCATTACCCTTGCGGGATTTTACCGAGAAAGCCTACTTAGATTATTCTATGTACGTTATTCTCGATCGTGCATTGCCCCATGTCGGTGATGGCATGAAGCCGGTACAGCGTCGTATTGTTTATGCAATGAGCGAGCTGGGGTTAAAAAACAGTGCTAAACACAAGAAATCAGCCCGTACAGTGGGTGATGTGTTAGGTAAGTACCATCCACACGGTGATAGTGCCTGTTATGAGGCGATGGTATTGATGGCTCAGCCATTTAGCTATCGCTATCCGCTGATAGATGGCCAGGGGAATTGGGGTGCTCCGGATGATCCAAAGTCATTTGCAGCGATGCGTTACACAGAAGCGCGTTTAACGAAATACGCGCAAGTTTTGCTTCAAGAAATATCCCAGGGAACGGTCGATTGGGTGCCGAACTTTGATGGCACAATGAACGAACCTACCGTTTTGCCGGCGCGTCTGCCTAATATCCTGCTCAATGGTGGTACCGGTATTGCCGTGGGTATGGCCACGGATATCCCGCCGCATAATTTGCGCGAGGTCACATCCGCTTGTATTCATCTGCTGGAGAACCCGCGTGCGACTTTAGATGATATCTGTGAATATGTGCCCGGTCCTGATATGCCGACCGATGCGGAAATTATTTCATCGAAAGAGGATCTTCGCAAGCTCTACACAACGGGTAGAGGTTCTGTGCGCATGCGTGCGCTGTGGAATAAAGAGCAGGGCGATGTGATTATAACTGCGCTGCCGCATCAAGTATCTGGTGCTAAAATTCTCGAGCAAATTGCCGCGCAAATGCAGCAGAAGAAACTGCCAATGGTAGCCGATCTTCGCGATGAATCTGATCATGAAAACCCGACTCGACTAGTGATAGTGCCCAGATCAAATCGTATTGATTTGGAACAGTTGATGGCGCATTTGTTTGCATCTACGGATCTAGAGCGTACTTATCGCGTTAACATGAACATGATTGGGGTTGATGGGCGTCCACAAGTGAAAGACCTTCGTCAGATTCTAACGGAGTGGTTGAGTTGGCGTACCGGTGTCGTACGTAAGCGCTTACAGTATCGTCTAGATAAAGTGCTTGAAAGATTGCATATCCTCGATGGTTTAATGGCAGCTTATCTCAATATTGATGAAGTCATTGAAATTATTCGTACCATGGACAATCCGAAAGAAGTCATGATGGAGCGCTTTAATATCTCAGATATTCAAGCAAACGCCATCTTGGATTTAAAACTTCGTCATTTAGCCAAGCTTGAAGAATTTAAAATCAAAGCAGAGCAAAATGAATTAGAAGAAGAACGCCAAAAGTTAGAACTTATTTTAGGCTCGGATCAGCGTATGCGTACTTTGATTAAGAAAGAGCTTAAGTCTGATATGGAGGCTTATGGTGATGATCGACGCTCACCTATTGTTGCACGCATTGAAGCCAAAGCTTTTGATGAAAAGGATTTGCTTTCAGCTGATCCTGTGATGGCGGTTATTTCGAAACAAGGCTGGATACGAGCCGCTAAAGGGCACGATATAGACCCTACGGGTTTAAGTTACAAATCAGGAGATAGTTTTAAGATCGCTTGTCAGGGGCGTATGAACCAGCCTTTAATTCTGATGGACTCCACCGGTAGAAGTTATACGCTTGAGACGCACAACTTGCCTTCTGCTCGTGGTCAAGGAGAGCCGGTAACCGGTAAGATCTCTATGCCAAAAGGCGCGAGTATCGAGTCACTAGTATCAGGTGCTGAAAGTGATAGAATTTTGCTTTCAACAGATGCAGGTTATGGTTTCTTAACTACCATAGCAGATCTATCCAGTAAGACTAAAAATGGTAAGGCTGCATTGAGCTTGTCAAAGCAGGCACAGTTGCTGACTACGACTAACATTGGCGCTACCGCGGATAAAATGTTGGCTGCTATTACCAATGAAGGACGCATGCTTGTTTTCCCAGTGGCAGAGCTTCCCGAGCTCGCTAAAGGTAAAGGTAACAAAATAATTAACGTGCCGAGCGCAAAGGCTGCCAGTCGTGAAGAGTTAATGATTGCCCTGACGGTGTTTTCGCCCGGCGATACCTTGCTAGTACATTCTGGTAAGCAGCACTTGAAATTAAAACCTGCTGATATTATTCATTTTGAGGCGGAGCGTGGCAGGCGTGGCAACAAGCTACCAAGAGGGTATCAGCGAGTAGAGCGTGTGGAGATTGTTGCAGCCACTACGAGAGATGATACTCTAGCTGAATAATGCATCGAACAATCTAAAGCCTCTTTTTTAAGGGGCTTTTTTATGTACAGGATGTACGGTATAGCCCGATGGCAGGACGCCAAGGAGGGCATATGTACAGGATGTACGGTATAGCCCGATGGCAGGACGCCAAGGAGGGCATATGTACAGGATATGCGGTATAGCGCGATGGCGTGGATGCCAATGAGCGCATTTGTTCAGATGAAGCGGTATAACAAGATGCTATGAAGCTAAAGAGCGTTTTTGAGCCTATAAGCGTATGAATTTAGGCTCTCTAAGGGAGGGGCAACATAAAGCTTGTGATGTTGCCGGGAAGAGCAGAGCACTATTATTAGATTAAAAAACTTAAGACTAGCATTGGCTGTGCAAGCTAGTCTTAAATTCTGCTAACCCTAGCAAAGAAGTTGTAAAGAGGGTAATGATCAATCTCGCGTTGATTTTTACCAAATGTAAAGTAGCAGGCTTTTGGTTAACGGTAGATGAATTTTTTTCGAAAGTAGTTGGAGGTTTTATGATCAAACGTGTTGTTATTAAATGAATGGCTAATGTTTTTTTTTAATTATCTATTCAGTTAGAAAGAGCGACCTAAGTAAGGGGCAATGTAGTGATTAAAACATTCATCATGGCGATTGAAATTGCTTGCTGGGCGCGCTGCTTTATTTAACTAGCAAAAACATTATATGCTTTTTGCCAAATGTCTGGCCTGCTTTTCAAGCAGTTCTTGGTGTTTAGCGCTCAAGCTTAAAATAAGAATTTTATCTTCCTCTTGGCGTTCTGTCTGAGCGTTAGCAAGCAGTGTTTTCTTTAGCGCAGGTACTTCGCTTAAAGGTGTATGGCTAATGAGTTCGTTGGATTGAGTCGTACGCGTTAGAAAATGAGACTCTTCTCGCAGTAATTCTATCTTTTCTTTATTTCCGCGCACGAGAGATATTTGTATATTGAGGGTTGGCTGCATGCGGGTAATCTGTCGGTGGTTGTAATATTTGTATAGCTGATTGAACAGTTTTGCTGCACAGAGCGCATTGATACCGTGACTGTCATCACTGGTTGCTTGATCAAACATGACGCGAATATCCCCATTTTCCAACAGTTCCACTTGGCCGCCATAGATGCCAACAACTAAGGTGATTAAGCGACGGTACTGACTGAGTAGAGTTTTGTGCTCCTGCGGGTTCTCTATAGGTGCTCGACCACTACTGCAGTCAATGAACAGTACATAGGCTGCATCCAGAGCATTCAAATTTAACTCTGTCTGGTGCTCTAGTGAATATAAATCCAATTGTTCTTCATGTGGGTGGGGTCTAAAGAGAGGGTTGTCTGAACTCTTAGATGCAGAAGGGGGATCAACAGGTAGTATAGATTCTGTTAATTCTATTTCTGGCGGTTCAGCAATATTTTTTTTAACCTGCTTAATATTTTCATCTGCTTGATTACTAAAAGGCTTGAAGTGCGGCATGCGCTCGCGCGTATCGGGTTTAAGAAGTGAGACAAGTGCTTTGTTCTCTGAGGCGTCAGGTGATTTGTTAGGTGTATTATCTTGCGTAGAGGCTTGGCTGCTTTTTTCAAGGTCGACAATAGCAAGAGAAACAGATGGGGAAGTACTGGCGTCTTTTGTCGGTGTTGCAGGTGCTTCTATATCTTGTATTAGTGGTGACTCTTGTGGAGTTTGCGCTTGAGAGAGCTCTAAAGAAAAACGATGTTCGAGTAATGGTTTATATTGTTGGCTGAATTCGCGCATTATTTTTTTGGCAAAGAAAGCTATCGCAATCAGGGTAAAGATACTGCAAGCACCCGCGAGCATAGCGAACAAACCAAGCAGTCGATTGAAAAACTGTGACGAATGCTTTTCGTTGATGAACAAGGTAAGTTCGCCAATTCGAATTTGATTACTAAAAAGTGTTAGCTTTTGGGCTGTGTTATTGGGTGAACCGGCGCGAGCAATCGTATTCTCTTTGTTGTCGACTAGAGTAGCGCCGGATACTAAATTAGCTTGGGAGAGGGTCTTTAAATAAAAGTTCATACTTAAAGTGTCTTTAACTAATAGCATTGGTGAGAGAGTCACTTGTGCCTGTTTTGTCAAAATGCTGACTTGTTCTTGGGTATTTAACCGCGCTTGGCTTTGTGTAAAAGCGTATAGAACAACGCTGCTGCTAAATATGCAGAGGAACATAATGATAGCCGTCAGCATTACCAGTTTTAATGGGGACGGTTCTGAATAAGTGGTTCTTTGCTCTGAATTGGAAATGTTATTTGTCATTATTTCTAATTATTTTTAAATAGCGCAAGATATCTGCTTGAATAAGGTTATTAAGCGAATGAGGGCGTAGTATAATTACATTTATTCCCCTTTGCACCTGTGTGAACTGATCATTGTCTATATGTGCAATACAAAAGCTGAAATTTAGGGGATTATTTTAATTTTAATGAAATTAAGTCCTTGTGAAGAGCGCCAAGACCATGAATGTTGATCAATATATGCAAGAGTTAGGCGAAAAGGCCCGTACGGCTTCTCGTTTTATCGCCAGAGCAAATAGCAGCGCAAAAAATTTAGCACTGCAGAAAATGGCGCAAGCTTTAAAAGATTACCGCAATGATTTAAAAGCGGCCAATTTAAAAGATATTGGGAACGCAGAAACTAAAGGGTTATCAGCACCCATGGTCGATCGTCTTCGCATTGATGACGCAACTATTGATAAAATGGTGCTTAGTCTAGAACAAGTGGCTGCTCTGGCTGACCCGGTCGGTAGCATTGATGATATGCGCTTTTTAGACAGTGGTATTCAGTTAGGTAAAATGCGGGTCCCGTTAGGTGTTATCGGGATTATTTATGAGTCTCGCCCGAATGTGACCATAGAAGCGGCTAGCCTGTGTTTGAAATCAGGCAATGCAACCATTTTGCGTGGTGGGTCAGAAGCGATTCATTCCAATAACGCTATCGCGAAGTGTATTGCAATTGCACTTGAGCAAGCGGGATTACCTGCAGAAGTTGTGCAAATAGTCGAAACGACAGATAGAGCAGCTGTAGGTAAACTGATCACAATGAGTGAATCGGTCGATGTTATTATCCCTCGCGGCGGTAAAAGCTTAATTGAGCGTATCAGTAAAGATGCCAAAGTACCTGTCATTAAGCACCTTGATGGTATCTGTCATGTGTACATTGATGATCAGGCAGATATTCAAAAGGCGGTCGATATTTCCATCAACGCGAAAACCCGTCGTTATGGTGTGTGTAACGCGATGGAAACACTGCTTGTGCACGCTGATATTGCCGCTCAAGTACTGCCGCAACTGTGTGCGCAGTTCATTCAAAAAGATGTAGAGCTTCGCGGCTGTGAACTATCAAGAGCGATAGTGCCTAGTATGTTCGAAGCGAGTGAAGAAGATTGGTCTACCGAATATCTTGCCGGCATTTTGTCGATAAAAATTGTCGCTGATTTAACGGCGGCGATTGCGCATATAAACAAATATGGTTCGGCGCATACGGATGCTATCGTGACAGAAAACTATGCTAAATCGCGTATATTTCTACGTGAAGTTGATTCAAGCTCTGTGATGGTAAATGCCTCAACGGGTTTTGCCGATGGGTTTGAATATGGGCTTGGTGCTGAGATAGGCATTTCGACCGATAAAATACATGTAAGAGGGCCTGTTGGACTAGAAGGTCTCACCTCGCAGAAGTTTATTGTATTAGGTGATGGTGAAGTACGTAGTTAAATTGTGATATCTGTGAAAGACACTGGTAAACCTCAAACAATGCATATTTTTATGGGAGGGACATTTGACCCTGTCCATAAAGGGCATGTGCGTGGTGCTCTACATGTCAGCAAGTTATTTAATAATGCGATAGTTCACTTGCTGCCGACAAAAATACCCGTGCATAAGGCGGCGCCGAGTACCTCAAATGCTCAGCGCTTAGACATGCTGGATTTAGTGGCCGCACAATACAAAAACATAGCTGTCGATGTACGTGAGATTGAATCTCCATCAGAATCGTATTCTATCGACACGTTAAAACAGATGCGTATTGAAGCGGGTTCCTCAGTATCATTGGTGATGGTAATAGGCATGGACTCTTTCTTGACCTTACCAAGCTGGCGTGAGTATGAGAAATTTTTAGGGTTGTGTCATATCTTAGTATTGCAACGTCCGAATTATGAAATTGATAGTGAAAGTAAAAGTGACGAACAGCACCAATTGTTGATGTTGAATCGTACAAAAGATGTTCAGCAGTTGTGTAACAGCAGCGCAGGGAAGTTACTCTTTTTTGAACAGCCGACAACAGATGTTTCGGCCAGTGAAATTAGAGCGCAAGTTGAATGTCGTCAAAAAAGTGATTTGTTACCGATTGAGGTAGCTAATTACATTGATCAACATGGTCTGTATCAGACATAGGTATAAGTTTATAAAGGCTTATGCAAAATTGAAATTAAGGTAAATAGAAAATGCAAAACGAAAAAGTGATTAAAATAGCTGTTGACGCTCTTGAAGATCTTAAAGCTAAAAACATAGAAATCATTGATGTGACAGAGAAATCCAGTGTTACTGACTTCATGATTGTTTGTAGCGGAACTTCTAAGCGTCACGTGATGTCTATCGCTGGTAATGTAGAAGATGAACTTAAACTGCAGTCAATTAATGCAATTGGTAGCGAAGGCCATAAAGGCGGCGATTGGGTTATCGTTGATTTATCTGACGTTGTCATACACGTCCTCACAGAGGAAGCACGTGAGCTTTATGACCTTGAAAAACTGTGGCGCTTTGATATGCAGCCTGAAAGTATTATTGAAGAGCGCGAATAATTAACAAAATTGCCTTTAGAAGTATTCATAAATGAAAATAAGATTATTGGCCGTCGGTACAAAAATGCCGGCTTGGGTCACAACTGGCTTTAATGAATACAACAAACGTATGCCTAGGGAAATGAGTGTTGAGATCGTTGAGCTTCCCATTGGCCCTAGAGGCAAAGGCGCAGATTTAAAACGTGCTATAAAAAAAGAAGGCGATGCTATGTTGGCGGCAATTCCCAATGGTGATTGGGTTGTCGCACTTGAAGTCACGGGTAAAACGTGGTCGACAGAACAACTGGCAACGCAGATGGAAGGATGGCAGCTGCAAGGGCGTAATATGAGTTTGCTCATAGGCGGACCTGATGGTCTAGACCCTCGTTGTACAGCGCTAGCTGATCAAAAATGGTCTCTTTCTGCGCTTACCCTTCCTCATCCTATGGTACGGATATTATTATCCGAACAACTCTACAGAGCCTGGAGTCTAATCCAGGGTCACCCTTATCATAAATAGGCCGATGTAATTAGCTACTATGTCAGGATACGCACGATTTAAAGATCATCCAGAAGAGCGCAGAACATTCCAGTTACGGGCTGTTATCGCCTTTCTTTTGGTGTTGGTGGCAATGGGTACATTGTTATCGCGAATGTATTTTCTACAAGTGCTTGAGAACGAGCGCTACTCTTCTATATCCGATAAAAACCGCATTCAGCTAAAGCCTGAAAAACCGACCAGAGGACTTATTTTTGATCGCTCTGGGGTTTTGATTGCCGATAATAAACCTAGCTACAATGTCACTATTTTGAAAGAGGAAATGGATGGTAATCTCGATGAAATAGTCGCGCAAGTTGGTGAAATTATTGAAATATCCAAGCGTGACTTAGAACGTTTTAATAAGCGTTTGAAACGTCGGCGCAGGCCTTATGAATCAGTGCTTTTGAGATCTAGGTTGAGTGTTGAGGAAATTGCTAAACTCTCCGTTAATTATCATCGGTTACCGGGGGTTAGAGTCGAAGCTGATTTAATTCGAGTTTACCCATATGGGGAAACGTTAGTGCATGCTATGGGGTATGTGGGTCGTATTAACGAGAAAGAATTGAAAAGTGTTGATGAGCGTAATTATTCGGCGACCAACTATATCGGCAAATTAGGTATAGAAAAGTACTACGAACAAGAACTGCATGGCACTGTCGGTATGCGTAAAGTTGAGACAAATGCGCGCGGACGTGTCATGCGGGTACTAGAAAATATAGACCCTATCCCCGGTAGAGATATACAACTGTCAATTGACCTGCCATTGCAGCAGATTACTGAGAAACTGTTAGTGGGTGAGAAAGCTTCCGTTGTGGCTATAGACCCTCAAACAGGCGGCATACTAGCGCTGGTTTCAACGCCTGGTTACGATCCAAATTTGTTTGTCACGGGAATATCTAACAAGGACTACAGTGCTCTGCGAGAGTCTCCTGATTTGCCATTGTTTAATCGAGCATTACGTGGCGGTTATCCGCCGGGCTCAACAATAAAAGCCATTTCTGCACTGGCCGCAATAGATAGTGGCAGTGTACCTGTGTCACACACTGTGTTTGATCCAGGCTTCTACATTATCGCCGATGACCGATATAAACGTAAATACCGTGACTGGAAACGTGGTGGCCACGGCACAGTCGGTATCAATTTAGCGTTAGCGCAATCCTGTGACGTATGGTTTTACGATGCTGCTCATAAAACCGGTGTTGATAATATATCTTATTACATGGATATGTTTGGATTAGGGAAAGTAACCAGTCTGGATATGCCGGAAGCTATTCCAGCGCTGTTGCCAACAAAAAGCTGGAAGAGGCGACGCTATAAGCAAGCTTGGTATCCTGGTGATTCATTAAACTTAAGTATTGGTCAAGGGTATTTAGTTGCCACTCCGTTGCAGCTGGCAACATCCGCTATGCTGTTAGCTAATAGAGGGGTGTGGAAACAGCCAAAATTATTAATGGGCTTTAGAGATGTAGATGCACAGGGGAGAGTGTCTTTGACACAACCAGATATGCTAGGGCGCAATCCTGTTCCTGAGAATGTACAGCTTAAAGACCCTAAACATTGGGATGTGGTAATCGATGGCATGGTAGCGGTTGTTCACGGTAAACGTGGCACTGCCCGTAAAATAGGCAAAGAATCACCTTATATCATTGCCGGTAAAACGGGTACAGCGCAAGTTGTTGGGATTAAACAAGGGGAGCGCTACGACAAAAGTAAATTAAAGAAGAAATTTCAAGATCACGCATTGTTTATTGCTTTTGCGCCACTTGATAACCCTAAAATAGCGATAGCTGTGGTGGTTGAAAATGGTGGCGGTGGTTCTAGTACTGCAGCGCCAATTGCCAAGAAGGTGATGGATGCTTATCTATTAGGTGTTGATCCTGAACAACAAGAATGGGGCGGAGAAGTATTGTGACCAAAGATTTTTCGCGCTCGATGCAAAACTCAAGTTCTCACTTGCGATCCAAGCCAAGCTTGTGGAGTTATACCCATTTAGACGGCCCATTGCTATTACTCTTGTTATTGCTATGTGCATTTGGTTTATTTGTACTTTATAGCGCATCAGCACAAGACTCTGGTTATGTGTTACGCCAAGCAATCAGGATGGGTATAGGGCTGGTTGCAATGATCTTTATTGCACAGATAAGCCCGATGTTTTTAGAGCGTTGGGCGCCATGGGTATATGCATTAGGTATTCTAATGCTTATTGGGGTGCTACTGTTTGGCGTCGGGGCGAAAGGCGCTCAGAGATGGTTGGCGCTTCCCGGGTTTCGAATACAGCCTTCAGAGATTATCAAGGTAATATTGCCTTTAACGATAGCCTATTGTCTGGCGGGCAGGCCGCTACCGCCGACCTTTAAGCAATGCTGCTTGGCCTTGCTGTTGATTGCTCTCCCCACCGGTTTAATCATGAAGCAACCGGATCTCGGCACCTCGTTGGTGATTGCCTCCTCAGGTGTGTTTGTCTTACTGTTCTCTGGTATTCACTGGCGTTATATTTTCTTGGCGCTAGGCGGTGCTGCGGCATGTCTACCACTGCTGTGGATGTTTATGAAGGATTATCAAAAACAGCGCGTGATGACCTTTTTGGATCCTGAGAGTGATCCATTGGGCAGTGGTTGGAACATTATTCAATCTAAAACGGCGATAGGTTCCGGTGGTTTTAGTGGCAAAGGCTGGCTTGAAGGAACGCAGTCCCAACTCAATTTTTTACCAGAGTCTCACACTGATTTTATTATTGCAGTATTAGCAGAAGAACAAGGGTTGGTAGGCGTGAGTGCGCTGATTGGATTGTACTTATTAATCATTGCGCGTGGTTTGTGGATGGCTTCACAAATAAGCGATAGTTTTGGTCGCTTAGTCTGTGGCAGTATCGTATTAACATTTTTTGTGTTTATTTTTGTTAATATTGGCATGGTCAGTGGCATACTGCCGGTGGTTGGTTTACCGTTACCCTTGATGAGTTATGGCGGCACCTCAATTGTGACTTTGCTGATGGGGTTTGGGGTTATTATGTCGGTGCACACGCATCGTAATGTTGTTATCTAAGGATTGGATTGTAAATGGTTATGAAAAAATTGTTATCAGTATTAGCTTGCTCTTTAATGTTGCTACCAGGGGTTAGTGTTGCCAATTATGCAAAGCACCCTGAAGCATTAAAATGGCTTGAAACGATGGTCGATGAAGGT
>Ga0209395_1005487_pt1 | contig 14266 bp, 9 predicted proteins | sample GOMGulsemesocosm_3_FD_184635 | JGI IMG/M metagenome (GOLD analysis project Ga0209395, IMG submission 184635) | Methane-oxidizing microbial communities from mesocosms in the Gulf of Mexico - GOM9D Gulf of Mexico (SPAdes) (version 2) | ecosystem: Environmental > Aquatic > Marine > Cold seeps... | reverse complement strand
GCAGCTGGGCAATGCGTTCAGGGTAGGCGTGGGCCAGCAGCACTCCTGTCATATCGCCATTTTTTTTAGCTGCTGTTGTATGGCTGGTTTTGTGTACACGCTGCTGTAATAGCTTGGCTTGCTGCTTTACTAAACGGCATGCGGATAGGTTAATGTGGCCGCCTTGCAGTGATTTTTTCAATACCTCTAGACGATAGCTGATGTCGGCGCGGCGCTGCCCGCTTTTATTGAGTATGTCTTTTTCTGAAAGTAGGGTGGCGAGCAAGCAAGCCTGTTCAACACAGCCTAGCTCAATGCTGGATAACAGCATATGCCCAAGGCCAGCATGTCTTGACCGTGGCGGGTGATCTTAAGCGGAGTAGTGATAGCACCTAGACGTATTAATAGATCGCGGGCTTGTTCCACTGCCCCCGGTGGAGGGCTATCTAGCCAGTCAAACTCTTCTATGCTCTGTGCGCCCCAGTTGGCTGCTTCTAGTAAAAGTGGGGCAAGGTCACTGTTGAGTATCTCTGGGCTGTGATGCTGTTGTAGCTGTTGGTGCTGCGACTCACTCCATAGACGGTAACATTTACCAGGGCTGAGGCGGCCTGCACGACCACTGCGCTGTTCGGCAGAATCCTTACTGACTAAGCGTGTAACCAGTTGGTTCATTCCCGAGTTAGGGGTGAATTGCGACTCGCGCATCAGGCCCGAATCAATTACCACGGTGATACCATCAATTGTGATACTAGTCTCGGCAATATTGGTGGCGATCACCACTTTGCGCTGACCCTCTGGCGGTGCGGCGATGGCTTGGTCTTGTTGCTGCTTGCTGAGGTTGCCATATAAGGGGGCAATGATTAAGTCTTGGTGGCCTTGTTTACGCAGTTCCGTTGCTAGCTTTTTGATCTCACCCACACCGGGTAGGAAAGCTAAGATATTACCGTCTTCTTCCTGCAGTACTTGTTGTAGCAAGTGAGCGATCAATGTGCTGATATTATAAATTTCAGGCTTGGGTTTCTGTGCAGGCCAGAAAATATTTTCTACCGGGAAGCTGCGGCCCTGACTTTGCACAATAGGCGCACCGCCTAACAGGGTGGATATCGCCTGGGTGTTTAAGGTTGCCGACATGATTAGCAGCTTCAGGTCTTCGCGCAATGCAGATTGGCTCTGTAGGCAAAAAGCTAGGGATAGGTCCGCGTGCAGGCTGCGCTCATGAAACTCGTCAAATATCACAATCGCTATGTCGTCCAGCTCGGGGTCAGACTGTAGCTTGCGTGTGAGTATGCCCTCGGTAACGACCAGTATCTTTGTTTGTGCGCTAGTACAACGGTCACCTTTAACTTGATAGCCGACGCTTTGGCCTAGCTGCTCACCTAATAAATCTGCCATACGTGCGGCGGAGCTACGCGCAGCCAAGCGGCGTGGTTCCAACATCAATATTTTGCGCCCCTGCAGCCAATCCACATCTAATAAGGCGATGGGCACAGCCGTTGTTTTACCGGCTCCTGGAGGGGCTTGTAATATGCATTGTGGATTTGTGCTTAGAGCTGTAAGTAAATCAGGCAGTACATTATGGATGGGGAGTTTGGACATGAACCATGATAAAATAAATTACTGACTTATTCAGCGTCTGATATTAATTAGATTGACTAGTGACTGAAAGTCTAAGGTTGGTTGTTGTCACTAAGTGATACGTCAGTTACTAAAATTAACTCTCCGGCGCAGGTACAGTTCAATAAAAATTTGCCTAAGCTGAACTACTCGCGAGTAGCATATTTCTGCTGAGGTATTTCATATTGCCCAGTTGCTCGGCAAAGCGAATGAGTTTGGTGGGAGGGATGCGTAGGGGGATCACCGCATCATTTATGCCTATAGATTTAATTACAGTAATCTTTTATTACCTTTTTCTATTGCTTTCACGAAAATAAAATCCTTTACGGTTGATGTAAAGCTTCAAGGAGGGCGGGTGATACAGGTATTTTTTGACTGTTTAGCTCAAATTATAGGCGTTTTATTTCATAACAGACCAATCTTCCTACGGAGTATTGCAATATATCTCTATTTGATTAGTATGCGAGCAATGATCATAAATCATGCGATTTATACATAATTACAAGGTAATGGGGAAAACATGCAGCTAAATAAATTGGCACTGGCCACATCGATCATATTTTTAGGGCTAGGCAATGCCTACGCAGGCGGTGGTGCTCCCGCTGCTCCCGACCCCGTTCCAGTTGAGCCTGACCCAGTGGATGCGGGCTCGGGCAGCACTGTCAGCCATAACTTAGATTTTGACAGCAATGCCAATGGTCGAAAGATTGTTAAGGGCTCTAAGATCTTTAACGGTCAAACAGACCGTATCTTTAAAGATGGCTATGGTCGCGAAGTCAGCTTCCGTGGCTTTAATGTCTCTGGTGAGGTGAAGCTGGTCGAGTCGGGTTTCAAGCCCTTCAAAAACACCGCCGATGCAGCGGCCAGTTTCAATGAATTAGGCAAGAAAAATGGCTCGAACCAAGTGCGTTTTACCGTCGCTTGGGAAGGCATACATACTGCACCAAATACCATCGACTACGCATACCTGGGCCAAATTGTTGCGCAGATGAAGGAAGCCATTCGCAACAAGATGTACATCGTAGTGGATTATCATTCGGACCTTTTCTCTCGCCATACCTTTACCGCAGATAGTAAAGACACCGGTAACGGTGCACCCGAGTGGGTTGTTAAAGGCGGAAATCATGGCACGGACAACTGCGGCCTACCTTGCCAGTTAACCTGGTCAGCACACAAGATGAATGACGATGCGGTGCGCAGTGCGATGCGCGCCTTCTGGTTGAACAGTGATATTGCGACTACCGCTGGCACTCGCAAGGTGCAGGACGAATTCATCTGGCAGATCGGTAAGGTGGCTGAATATTTAAAGGCTAATTTATCTGCGGCAGAATTCGATTATGTCTTGGGCTTTGAGCCATTAAATGAGCCATTTGAAGCGGGTCTGTCAGAGCTGGGCTTAAACACTTACGCCGAATTTGATAATCAAATGTTATGGCCTTTCTACGAGCGTGTACGTACCGAGATTACCTCCAAGGGGTGGGCTGATAAATGGGTCTACGCCGAGCCAATGGTTTTCTGGAGCTCTATTGTTGGTGTTTTGGCGCCGGCTACGGGCGGACACCACTTAAACTATAAGCCTGGCGACGGCTTTGTTTTTGCACCGCATTTCTACGATCAAGCGCGTATGGGTGTGAGCACCTCAGTGGCACGCAACGGCACTTACTTTGCAAATCTAGATCAGATTCGTGACGAAGCCCGCTTCCTAGACCTACCTATTTTTTTAGGTGAGTTTGGTATGTGGTTAAACGGCTACGGTAAGGATGATACTGAGCGTGTAGTTAATGGCACTTATCAGGCGATGGAAATTTCTGATTTAAGCAGCGGCAAAGATCGCTATGCGGATTTCTATACAAATCTAGTGTCAGGCACGCAGTGGCAGTGGGATTATTACTACGACAAGCATCACGAATACCAGAATGGTAACCCGAATAAGTTGATCACCGATAAAGATGCTTGGAATGGTGAGAACTTCTCGGTCATCAAAGATAATGCGACAGGCTACAACGTCGATGCTAATATGGTGGAGCGTGCTTACCCTAGGCGTATTCAGGGTGACCTGATGAACTTCCATTACAACGCCATGGTGAAAGACGAGGCGAATGCTTTGCTGAACTGGGGTGCTTTGCGTGTAAGCCTTGCTAATACCTTTGAAAACAAAGAGTACTTCCGCGGCAAGAAGTTTGCCCTGATGACTTGGCGTGGCCGCAATGCGGATGCCCCAACAGAGCTATTTATTCCCCGCCACTTTGATACTTCCAAGCTATTGGTTGTGACTGAGAAGGTTATTAAGAATCAAACCTTGAGGGTGAGTAGCAGCACAGCTAACGAAGCTAACGAAGTATTGCTAACCGCTGACCCTGCCAAAGTATCCGGCGCGGGTACACGTCTAGTGGTTTGGGATGATGCGGATGACGGTGAAGATGCCAATACCATGCACTATGTATTAGTAGTGGATAACGCAGAGCTTTCCGCGGCAGATATCACTGACCTACAAGCGGCTTTGACTGAGACATTGGTTCAGAACAAGAAGAGCGCGATATATATGCCCGGTGATATGACTCACGGTGGCTACCCTGCGGATCACGGTGCGGACGGTGAGTTCTCCCTAGTGAACAAGTCTACCGGTAAGTGCTTGGATGTTGCCGGTGGTTGGAGCACCAATGGTACTAACGTACAAAGCTATGAGTGCAATAATACCGAGTCACAGAAGTGGACATTTAATACAGCGGAAGGGCAGTTGAAGACCAAACTGAATTATTCAAAGTGCTTGGATATGGCGGGTAACTATAGCAACAATGCCAATGTGAAAATCTGGAGCTGTGTGAATAGCAATAACCAGCGCTTTAACTTTGAAGGCAATGTGTTGGTGACACGTAGTAATGCTAGTTACGCGGTAGCGGCGACTAGCTCATCTAATAGTAGTAATGTTGTTATGAAGAGTAAGAGTGGCAGCGACATCCAGCAGTGGATACGCCGCTACTAGGCTATCCGCACAGCATAAAAAAGCCCCGCACTACGGGGCTTTTTTATGTGGAAGGCAAAGGAACTTTTGTTAGTTCGAGGGTCAAACGCCCATGCCCCTACCTTCTTTAAGCGCGACAGCGTTAATTTTCTGCTCCGAGGCCATTTCGCTAAATTGGATGGAATCTACCTTGCTGAGTCAAGGCTTGAGGATAGAGCTGTGCCGGTCACGAGAAGAGCTGCAGCAGGCGCTAGTGCAATGCCATCATCGCTTATTGATTTGGCATAAGGCTGAGGCGTTAATGGATATGCAAGATTTTTGCCGTGTAGTACGCGAGCAGAATAAATTTGGTATTGCCCTAGTGATTGCCGATCAACATATTGAGGTAGACCATATTAGCTGCTTGGAGTTGGGCGCTAGCGACTATATGGCAGACTGTTACTCCCCCTTGGAATTAAAGGCTCGCTTGCGTGCACACCTATTTAGAACTGAGTCTTTATTTCAGCAGTTTCAAACTCAGCAGTCTAACAGTCAAATACTGTGCAGGGGGTTGTCGGTGAACATTGATAGGCGCAGTGTGCATTTTATGGGGCAGGAGTTATGCCTGACAGCCAAGGAGTTTAATATATTAAATACCTTGATCAGCCGTCCAGGGCAAGTGTTCACCCGTGATCAGTTACTCGATGCAGTGTGGGGGCAGGGCAGCGAGAGTTATGCTCATACGGTGAGCACACATATCAATCGCCTGCGCGGCAAGCTCGAATCCATTAATGATGATATAAAATTTATACATACCCTGTGGGGCGTAGGTTACAAGTTCTGTGACTGCTATGACTCCCATGTTCCCAGCTAGTTTTAATAATTATTTTGTTTAATTGAGCTTGCATAAGTCTATGCGGATGGTCTGTGGGTGTTAAACAATATTAGCACTAGGCTAAACGGAGTTCTGAATATGTGAGCTGTCCCGCAAAAATAAAGGGAACTTTTTGTGTTTATAATTTTGTTAGATTTTCGCGAAAGTTTTGATGGTTTCGCCACTTATAACGTTCTCAACACTTAACTTAAATCACAAAACGAGATACATATGAGAACCGAGATGAAAACTATTACTACCGCACTCAAACCCGCCGCGCTTGCAGTGGCCACTACCTTGCTAATAACCGCATGTGGCTCTGGAAATACTCCTGCCGCTGCTATGAAAACAGTGAAGCTGGACTTCACCGCACAAAAGCTAGACCCACTGGGAGATGACTTCGACTATGAGGGCTGGATTATTGTTGACGGAAAACCGATATCTACGGGGAAGTTTGATGTAGATACAGCCGGTGTACTCTCCCCGTTGACCTCACAGGTGGCCGCCTCTGATGCGGATAAGGCAACTAAGTTTATTCTAACTATTGAGCCGGTTAAGAATGACCCGCCAGCGCCAGCGGCTACACATATTGTAGCGGGTGATATTACGCAGGGAACTACAGCAACGGCAAATTTGACGGTGTCGGATAGCGCGGCTCTGGGTAGTGATTTTACTTCGGCGGCGGGCAAGTTTATTTTGGCCGCACCTTCTAGTGCAGCGAGTGATGATACGCAAGGAATATGGTTCTTCACGCCACCGCTAGCTGGCGGTCCTAAGGCGTCTTTAGTATTGCCAACACTGCCAGCAGGTTGGGTCTATGAAGGGTGGGTAGTCGGTGCTTCAGGCCCTCGTACTACGGGTCGCTTTATTGATCCGGCTAAGGCTGATTTAGATGGTGCAGGGCCTACTGCGGGTACAGATGGCTGTAGTCCATCAGGTTCTGCTTGCCCCGCTTTCCCTGGGCAGGATTTTATCACTCCAGCAGTAGACCTTACCAATAACTATACAGCGGTGATAACGATCGAGCCGGAGCCAGATAACAGCCCTATGCCTTTCACGATGAAACCATTGAAAGTAGCTATTGCCACTGCGACAGCGCCAACTGAGCAAACATTAGTTAATGATATGGGCGCCTCCAATCCAGTCGGAACTATGATTATTCAGTAAGTCTGACTCAGTCAGTTTAAAAGCCTACCTCGCGGTGGGCTTTTTTATGCCTTAATTTAGAACCCTATAACCACGGCCAATTAAGCAGTTGTGCAGCACGCGCTTTTTATCCCTAGAGGTTTGTCCCACACCATCAGCACCGCCGGCCACCGCACCGACCGCTGCCGCTTCACCAATATCTCCTGTAATAGCACCAATCAAGCCACCGACGATGGCTCCCCCTAAGGATGATTTGCCCACTTTGCTCTGCACCTGTTTTTGATACTGCTGGCAGGCGGCGTAATCCTTTTCATATTGCACGGGGTCAAAGCGGCTGTCTTTATCTATGATCGGGCCCTGGCTACTGCAGGCGCCGAGGCTGAATACAATGGGGGTTATTAGCAGTATTTTTTTCATGGTGGCCTCGAATAACTATATATCCATATATATTAGCCGATGTCTGCACGTAAAGATTGGCTTTTGCTGGGCTGTATCTCGCCTTGTGCATTAAATAGGTGGGAGTAGTGTGTGCGAACCTCTTCAACAATGAAGTCCAGGGAGACATCCGCATAGCGGCCGTGGTTATTAATGTATTCCATACATTGTTGCCCCGAAGCACTGAACTCCTGAAAGATAGAATCGTTTATATCGTCAAAGGGTAGGGCCGCAATGCCCATGAACCGCCTTGGGAATACAATGGGACGAACCCTCTCAGTATATTGTAGGGGGCTAGTGTGGCACATTGGCAAAAGTCCCTTTCATTATGATGAATAGTGTCTTTGTCGATAAATACAGCTGGAGCGAGTGACTTTAGTCGTACCCAAAAATGGTCAGTAGGCCTTATCTGTAGCCAGATTTGACAAGCGGTTTGTTTTTTCTGACGTGCGGTGTCTTTATGTGACAATGTGGCCCTAAATGCGGCGAGCAAGACTCATATTGTGTTTTTCTAGACTAAATTCCCTGTTTTTTTAAAGCATTCGATTGAAATAAGGCCTAGATGAGTGGATAAAGTAATAACTCAAATCACATGATTTTTCGCGGAGAGAAAAAATGGCTTTATCACAAGGTATCAAAAAAATAGCTTTTGGCTTGATGGCATCAGTTTTATTTAGTGCTCAGGCATTGGCATCAGGCGGAGCGCCTGCACGTGGTTATACAGAAACAGATCACCCTATTGTCATGATCGGCGGCTTCTTGGCCTTTGACGATATCTTGGGTATCAACTACTTCTATCAAATTCCAGGCGACCTAGCTAACGACGGTGCCAAGGTCTACCCCGTTAATGTTGCAGCCTTCTCTAGCACTTATGAGCGCGGCGAGCAGCTAATTAACAAGCTAGAAGAGCTGAAGGCGACAAAGGGCCATAGCAAGTTCAACCTAATGGGCCACAGCGGCGGCGCAACAACGATTCGCTACGTAGCAGGTGCTCGCCCAGACTTAGTGGCTTCCGTTACATCTATCCACGGTAGTAACACGGGAGTACCATTGGCTGACATTCTGCAAGAGGGCAGTATCTCAGCGTCTCTATTAGGCAGCATCCTCGATATCGCCGGTACTGTAGTTGAGTTTCTAGGCGGCCACGATGCTTCCGATTACCCGCAGAATGGCGTGGGAATGTTGACTGACTACCGCACTGACGTAACAGCAGCTTTTAATGCTGAATACTCAGATGGCATGCCAACTACACAATGTGGCGAAGGTGCTCATTTTGCGAATGGCGTGCGCTACTACTCTTGGGGTGGTACTTCTTCATTTACCAACCCTTTAGATTTGTTGGATCCTATGTTCGCTATCACTGGCCTGCTAACTGGCGGCGCTAACGACGGCTTGATCCCTCAGTGTGCTAGCCACCTAGGCGACGTGATCCGTGATGACTACCCTCATAACCACGTAGACGCAATGAACCATATATTTGGTCTGCGCGGCTTATTCACTCCCGATCCTAAGCAGCTGTATCGCCAGCAGGCGAATCGCTTGCAGAGTGCCGGTTTGTAAAATCTGAAGTAATGGATGCGGATAGGCTGTGTTACAGCCTATCCGCATAGAAAAAGGCGCTACCCGAGAGGGTAGCGCCTTTTTACATAGCGTACCCTCCTATGTATCGTTGTGAAAATACATAGTGTGCGGATTATGACAATATGGCCCTAAAGGGTGCAAGTAATACTCGTATTACTTTTTTTCTAAATTAAATACGCTATTCAGTAAAGCATGTGATTGAATCGCTTGCTGAATGGGGGGATAAAGTAGAAACCTAAATCACATTATATTACGGAGAATAAAATGTCTTACATAAAGAGCATCAAGGAAGTGGTTTCATCTTTCGCCTTACTCGTACTATTTTTTAGTCAAGTACAGGCCTCGGGGGGCGAACCCGCAAGAGGCTATACAGAAACGGATTATCCTATTGTCATGATCGGAGGTTTCTTAGCCTTTGACGATATTTTAGGTATTAATTATTTCTATCAAATACCTAGCGAGTTAGCTAAAGATGGAGCGGAGGTGTACCCAGTAAATGTTTCAGCCTTCTCTAGCACTTATGAGCGTGGCGAACAGCTGATCATTAAGTTAGAAGAGCTAAGGGCGACTAAGGGCCACAGTAAATTCAACTTAATGGGGCATAGTGGCGGCGCAACAACTATTCGCTATGTGGCCGGTGCGCGCCCAGATTTAGTGGCTTCGGTAACGTCTATTCACGGCAGCAATGCCGGTGCGCCTATTGCAGATATCCTTCAAGAAGGCGGTATTTCTGAAGCGTTACTAGGCAGCATCTTAGATATTACTGGCAACGTGGTTGAGTTTTTGGGTGGTAGTAATTCAGCTGATTATCCTCAAAACGGTATAGGCATGCTAAGGGATTATCGCGCTGACGTAACAGCAGTCTTTAACCAAGCATATCCTGACGGCATACCGGAGGTCGAGTGTGGCGAAGGAGATTATTCTGTTAATGGCGTAAGCTATTACTCTTGGGGCGGCACGCAAACGGTCACTAATGCATTAGACTTACTCGATCCCTTGTTTGCTATTACAGGCTTGCTAACGGGGGAGGCTAATGATGGTCTAATCCCACAGTGTGGAAGTCACTTAGGTAAAGTGATTCGCGATGATTACCCCCACAACCATGCTGATGCCATTAATCATTTATTTGGTTTGCGAGGCTGTATCGCCAGCAGGCCAACCGCATGCAGAATGCCGGTTTGTAAAATCTGAAGTAATGGATGCGGATAGGCTGTGTTACAGCCTATCCGCATAGAAAAAGGCGCTACCCGCGAGGGTAGCGCCTTTTTTGTTGGGTAAAATAGCCAATAAAATTAACGATCAATTTTGTTTCTCAAATCACTTGGGGATATACCGGTATGTTTTTTTAAAAAACGTGAGAACTGCGGTACACCGGAGTAGCCCAATGCACGGGCAATATGGGTGATTTTTGTATTGCCATTGCGCAGCATGTTTTTGGCAATGGTTAATTTAACTGCGTCTTGGATACGCTGAAAGTTGGTTGCTCGGGAGAATAATCGTCGTTTCAGTGTTGAAGTGCTGACATGAAAGTTGTCGCTGCAAATTCCTATTGAAACGGGCTTGCCCATCAATATCTGCTCTTCTACAAAATTAGCTACTTTAACTTCATATTCTGCATCGCTGGCCTGTGAAAAAGATAGACTCCTGACTTCATCGGATAACATATTAAATAAATTCGTATTCGGGGAATAAATCTCTAAATCCATCACCTCTCGCGGGAAAATTATTTGATTTTCATCTGTTTCAAAGTTGTATTCTGCGTCGAATATATTTTTATATTGCTCTATGGGGGCCGCTGCTTTGTGTTTGAAGTTAATCGTAAATTGAAAGCCAGATATGGTGTTTGCAGTGGTATAGCGCACTAACATCAGTAGGGCAATAAAGTCGTGTTCTACATAGGGACGGCACCACTCGGGATCGATGCCGAGGCAATTGATCTGGTTGATGACGCAGTCGTCTTGAATGATCAGTTGGCTGGGAAAGGCGTCGGCAACAATGGACTGGTGTCTATAAGCTAAATCCCAACCTTCGGCAATACTTTTGCTCTGTGTGACCAGTAGCCCCAATGGGCCGTAGTCGGCTGGGTGTACATTGGCACCCGCTGATAATGAAAACAGAGCAGAGCCGGCGACATCAATGGCTTTGTGCCAGCAATTTACCATGTCGTAAAAAGGAACTCGGTTAACTTCAGGATTATCTAACTCAGGAGGAGATAGGTGCTGTATGGCCTGCTCCTTGCTGAAGCCCTGTCTTACCATCTCGTTAACTATCATATTTAAGTAGTCATAAAATGCCGTATGACCCTTTAATTGATCTTGTATTTCCATCGCAGACTGCCTTTTATTATGCGCTGAATATCATCCTAGCTACTTATATATAATACGCGCTCACTTTACCCGCAAGCCATCTTAGCTACATTAGAGCCTAAATGTACACGCTTTGAGCTAATTTGTTTGTAAGCCTTTGTTAGCCTTCCTGTGAATAAAAATATTATCGGGGTGGAGAATGAAAAAATTTAATCTAGTGTTACTGGTGCTGATCTCAAGTGCTTTTGGGTCACACCCGCTTTATGCTGGTGGCGGATCGCCAGCGGCACCAGCGGGGCAGCCTGTGGTGGTGTATCAACCTGTGCAGGCTATCCGCATAGAGCGATCTATGTACGACGGTACGCATGCCACTATTAGCGGCACCGTTGATACGCCTAATTCACCCCTGAGCAGTGTCACGGTCAATGGCCTGAGTATTCCTATTTATAAGAATAGTTTTTCGGGTGTTGTGCCACAAGGGAGCAACAATGCCAAAATTCGAGCACGTAATAGCGCAGGAGGCATGCAAGAAGTTGATTTGACTCTAGGATCGCCTATTGCGGTGCATATTGGCAGAGCGGTTAAAGATGGCACAACACTTAAGCTTTCGGGTTATGTGGCAAGTCCCGGTTCAGCCGTTACCTCCCTATCTATTCAAGGTACGACGGTTACTTTGGGGGCAGATAACTACTTTAAATCTGAAATACCTGTAGCAGCGGAGTTAAGCAGCGCAAAAATCATAGCCCTGAATGCCAATGGGGCAAAGGATACTTTAAGTGTTGATTTCTCCGAGCAGGCACCCGTACATGGCTTGACCTTGAAGCTAAGGGAGAGTGGCTTGCAGCAGGTCGGTGATATCCTTAAGCCTGTGATTGATCAGCTAGTGCCTAGTCTGTCGGGAACCTTGCAGGCAGCCCTCAATAATTTAGGTGGCAATGCGGGTGATGCCTTTGCTAACGGTAGCTACGATATTCACAGTACGAGTATCGCTATTACCAGTAATTCTACTATTAAACTAAGTCCTGCTGCGCACGCTGAAAAAGCGGGCATTAAAACAGCTGTGGGTTTGGAAAAAATTGCCCTGCGCACTACGGTATTTGCCAAGGGCTGCGTATTCTGGGTGGTTTGCCCTTCGATTTCCGTGCCAGTTGTTGCTGATCTTAATCAACTGGGCTTGAACGGCAATATTTACTTGGGAAAAGGCATCGCCGAACCCGCTGATAATGCGACTTTCGCCGATGTGGATGCTCAACTAGGCTTGTCGTTGGATAATATAGGCTTGCCAGAAGTAACACCTGTGTTACGCCCTCTGGTTGAATGGGCGGTTAATTTAATTGCTAAACCTATTCTGCAAAAAGAAGTGGGAGGCCTATTAGGCGGCCTAGTTAAGACGGAAGTGAATAAACTGATTAATAGTAAGGTGCCGACTAAAATTCCCGCCTTATTAGTTGATAACGACAATGGTGTTTCTAAGACCTTAGAAAACCTAGGTATATTGCCGCTGTTTAAAATTTTAGTGCGTGGCATAGGCGCAACGATTGGTGTGAGTGATACTTTCTCTACAGCACAGGAAAGCACGCTGGCGATTGATGCTAACTTCATTACCAATAGCGTAGATAGGCTGATTAAGTTTGGCTATGTAAAACGTGACCTGCCTAGCTCGCAGGACTTTCTAAAAAGCATACAGCCTACCACTAGCTCACCCTTTGATGCGGTATTGATCGTTGATGCGGATATGCTGAATAAGACCACTAGCGTATTGAACCAAGCCTCGCTAATGGACTTCACCATCCCCTCTATCGATATTGATAAATTAGCGCCTAACGCAGCTGATATTATTAAAAGCTCTAACATTCAGATGCGTGTATACAGCAATAATGGCTCGCCTTATTTTGGTGTGCCAAAAAGTGATGGTGACTTGCTGGCCTTGGATCTCACCGACTATATGCTGGAGCTACGTGTTGATGAGAAGGTCTTGCTGGAAGTAAATTTAGATGTGCATGCCAATGCCAGTATGAGTATTAAAGACAATCGTTTCAGTATTCCTCTATTAGCTGTATCAACTAAAGTTCGTTCGGCCAAGTTGGCTGGGCAGACTATCGATGTTGCCGATGCAGGCTTGCAAAGCTTGATTGACTCTATGGGTAAGCTGGCTTCCGCCAAAATGCTACAAGTGATAGAGGTGTTGCCATTGCCAACGATTCCTGGCAATAAAATTATCAGCTTGGATACTTGGAGAGTAGGGCGCTCTAGCGCGGATATTGCTTTAGCCATTCGCTTACAAGACACGCCAGTAGTGGCAACGTCAGGTTCCTCTTCAACTGCTACAGCAAGCAGTAGTACTACAAGTTCCACCACTTCTAGCGCCGCTACAACGGGAGCAGGCGCGGTCGCTGGAGTGAATATACCCACAGGTCTGTCATCGGTATTAAATGGTATCGGTAGCATCTTTACTGTGATTGGCGGCCAGCCTTTAGATCAATTGCCTGACCAGGTTTATGACGTGGTAGACCCTAATGCTAACAAGCCCCATGTGCCAGCGATCAATCGTCAGCCAATTGGTGTGAAGGATAATAAGTTTACTCGCTCGCATATGCCAGATACCCGTCCTTCGCAGGATGGCCGTTTGGGCGTGGGTGCCTTTGCGGGCAAGTTGACCCTGTTAAAGCCAGAGAAACTCAGCAGTGCCTTTATCCCGTCCAAGCAGCCGCTGATGGTGTCGGACCAGAGTTTTGATATAGGTAGCATTATTAGCAGCAGTCCTTTAACGGTGGGTACACCGGTGCAGAATGGATTCTCAAACAATGCTATTTGCGACCCCGATGTGAAATATTTGCCTGCCGGGGCGAAGCAAAACCCTTACGCCTGTGGCGTGGGCGGTCAGGATGATTGCTATGATATTCATATTATTAGCACCACTGTCATGAGCAAAGATAAAACATTCTCTCAGCTAGTGCCTGCACTGACTCAAGTGCAGATACAGGTGGAAGAAGAGCGTTTAACTAGCGTGCCTTTGACCGTGCGAGTCGAGAAGCCTAAAACGCCAGAGGCAAAAATTGTTGAGGCCAAGGTGACGGGAGTGCCATCGGTGTCCAAGCCGTACTCTGGCATGCTGTTTGAAATGAATTCCATTTTGGATGGTCGCTTCCTGCTGACTCGTGCCTCAGGTCGTGCACTGACCTGGTTTAATGCACCTAAGGATAAATACGTGACGGGCACCTACGACAATGTCTACACTGTATTCCCCGACACGGTTGCGCCCTGTGATGTCAGCGCCTTCAATGACTGGAAGCCTATCAGCCATGCACCCTATGACCCCCGCGTAAAGGACAAGTATAAGTTTGCCGCCTACCCCTTCCGCGACCCTACCGGTGAATATATTCCTGACGG
>Ga0209395_1005486_pt1 | contig 14268 bp, 10 predicted proteins | sample GOMGulsemesocosm_3_FD_184635 | JGI IMG/M metagenome (GOLD analysis project Ga0209395, IMG submission 184635) | Methane-oxidizing microbial communities from mesocosms in the Gulf of Mexico - GOM9D Gulf of Mexico (SPAdes) (version 2) | ecosystem: Environmental > Aquatic > Marine > Cold seeps... | reverse complement strand
AGCTCAGCTGGTTAGAGCATCCGACTCATAATCGGCAGGTCGACAGTTCAAGTCTGTCCGGGCCCACCATACAAAAATAAAAAGGCTAATCCGCGAGGGTTGGCCTTTTTGTTATTCGCCATTTATAGTCGGGCAATACGCCCTCGGTGACCAACATGAACCGTCGTAAAAAAGCTAAGCAGATATTCAAGAAAAGAGTGAAGAGAGATAAAGCCAAGTTAAAACCGGAAAATCAAAGCGGCGCAAAGCCTAAATATGTTTCCAAGGCGGATCGTGCAAAGCTGGCTGAAGAACAAGCGCCCACTATCCCAGCTGTGACACCTGATCAATAGATCTGACAACCAGACGCTCTTTCGTGTAAATCAGTGAAGGCGTTTTCAGCTCATCGCCCCTGCGCTATGACAAGCTAACAAGCAAACGTGTCATCATGGCCCACATGCTAATCCTGCTGAATTGAACCCAGACATACCCGCACAAATAACATAGCGATATCTGGCAACCTCTATCACTGAGAAGACTGTACACGCGGCAACATCTCTAACTTTTCATAGTTGTCTTCAACTCCAAGCTCTATCACAATGGCTGGAGAAACTTTGGCAACAATCAACGGCCAAACTTAGGCACGATTAACACGAAAGGATTAGGCATGGCCACCAAAAAACATTATGTCGTATGGGTCGGCCAACAGCCTGGCATCTACTCCACCTGGGCAGAAGCCGAGCGTCAGGTGAAGGGCTTCCCTAAGGCCAAGTATAAATCCTTCCCCAGCCAAGCCGAGGCCGAACAAGCTTTTGCCAACAAACCTAAAGCAGCAGCCACAAGATCGACAACCAGATCTTCAGCTAAATCTTCACCCAAGAAAGCAGCAACCTCTTCAGCAACCGTAGACCTCTCTGCCGATATCAGTATTTTCTGTGACGGCGCCTGTGACCCCAACCCGGGTAAAGCCGGTACGGGTATCGCCATTTATCACAAAGATAAACTGGAGCATCTCTGGTACGGCTTATACAACCCAGCAGGCACCAACAACACCGCTGAGCTACTTGGCCTTCACCATTCACTGATGTTCGCTCAGGCCGCCGTAGAGAAAGGCCAAAGCGTCACCATTTATTGCGACTCCAAATACTCGATTGATTGCGTTACCAAATGGGCTAATGGCTGGAAAGCGAAAGGCTGGAAAAAGGCCAACGGAGAAATCAAAAACCTCGATATTATTAAACCCGCTCACGCCCTGTATCTTGAGATTGCCAAGCAGATTAACGTTACTCATGTGAAGGGGCATGCTGGTGTCGAGGGAAATGAATTGGCAGATCGCATGTCAGTGGTAGCGATTGAGCAGAGAGAAAAGGATTTATGTCGCTATGAAGACTCAGCCTCAACCTCTGAACTGCTAGCCATGGCCCGAGGGTAGGAATCATAGTGAATCGGTTAAAGAAGCTGCCGACAATATCGACGCCAATGAAACAGCTGAACACTCAACAGATTAAGCCTCTCACTATTGGCCATTCAGGCACCTAAAACCAAACTCTAGTGAAAACGTTAATAGACTTCTCACGACCCAACATCATCCCAAAGCGCTGAGCTACCAGAGATAAGTGCTGGGACAACATGGCTAGCAACTCCTCAGCTAGCGCCACAGAAGACACCCAATTGTTAGAGCTCCCCAAGGACCACAGACTCCGCTTTTGACACCATCAAACTATAGTCCATCCCATCTTGCCACGACTCAATTGACACCTATACTGAACAAACGCTATTCTTTTCAGGCATCGACGATACTGCTTTATTTTCGACCACCGCCCCCCCCCAATACCTTGTGCGGACGACCTAATCGTCAGAATAGATATTTTTGGGCATACATATATTTATGCCAACGTGCCTTGAGAATCGGGCAGAGCAATCCACCGAACGGAAATTGTCGTATTTTACAACTTGTAAATAGATGCCTCTGGATGGGAAAGAACATGATAATGAAGGCATCAACTTTAACGATAGCAGCTGCACTTTTGATAACAAATTCACTTTCTTCACACTGCTTCTCTTTAGGAGGCGAAACTGCCGATGCCAGTTATACCAATACTATTAGAGCGCCTGTTATGGCCACTTACTGAAACACTCCTGATTTTGATGTTCACTATAAGGCTTTTGTTATAGACGTGGCATTGAAATTCGTACGCGCGATGGACAGCTTATAATGCGAGACCCAATAATAAAAAAGTGCCTGAAAACAGAAAAATGACGATACAGGATCGCGCTTATACTTCGCCAAACTGGTAGATGCCAAGCCAATAAAGTTCAACAAGGATAGGTTATTATGAAAACATCAGTTATTGCACTTTCTATCGCACTATCTTCCTTTTCTCAGGCATACGCCGGAGAAACCAATCTTTATTGGGGTGATACCCATTTGCACACAAATCTATCACCGGATGCTTTCATTAAAGGCAATACCACGGCAACACCGGATGATTCGTTTAATTTCGCAAAGGGCGCGCCGGTTATCGATGCAAACTCACGCGCAAAAATTAAAATGGACACGCCGCTGGATTTTCTCGTGGTGACCGACCATGCGGAATATGTGGGTATTCCTAAGATGCTTTGGGAGGGCGATGAACGCTTATTGAAAACAAAAGTAGGCAAACGCTTTGCCAAAATGATAAAGGACGGTAAAGGCACTCAGGTGTTTGTTGACCTTTTAGGTACAGCAAATTCGGGTAAACCCTACGAAGCTCTCAATTCAGGTGAAATCCGAAAAAGTGTTTGGTCTGATAGTGTTGCAGCAGCAGAACGACATAACGACCCAGGTAAGTTCACAGCATTCATTGGTTGGGAGTGGTCGTCAATACCCAATGGACAAAATTTGCACCGTATTGTATTCACGCCACAAGGCGGAGATGTTGCTAATAGATTTATACCCTTTAGCGCTTTTGATAGCGATATTGAAACGGACTTTTGGAATTGGTTAGATAAAACGTCGAAAGAAACCGGCGCTGATTTTGTAGCCATCCCCCATAATGGCAATATATCTAACGGCTTAATGTTCCCCTTAACGGATCGAGCCGGAAACCCCATAACAAAACAATATGCTGACCAACGTATGCGCTGGGAGCAAGTGATTGAGATGACGCAAATTAAGGGTGATTCAGAAACACACCCAGCGCTCTCCCCAGACGATGAATTTGCAGATTTTGAAACCTTTGCGCATTTACTCAAAACCGATGACAGCGCGATAGAAGACCGAGGTAAAACGCCTATAGGTTCCTATACAAGATCAGGATTAAAACGTGGATTGGAGCTTGAAAGTAAAATTGGCGTTAATCCTTTTAAATACGGCATGATTGGCGCTACCGATAGCCATTCCGGCTATTCATCGGCAGAGGAAAACAATTTTTGGGGTAAGTTTTCACAGGACTCCATTCCCGATAACAAGAAAGACGTTGACTTGCTCCCCGGCATTTACGGTTGGGACATGTCTGCTTCTGGCTTGTCTGCCGTGTGGGCGAAAGAGAATACGCGTCAATCGATAACCGACGCTTTTAAGCGTCGTGAAGTGTATGGCACTTCGGGGCCACGTATAGGCTTGCGATTCTTTGGTGGTTTTGGATTTAAATCATCAGATTCTAGTGCTAAAGACATCGCCGCTATAGGCTACAAAAGTGGTGTACCTATGGGGGGAGACCTGGCAAATGCACCAAAAGGCAAAGCACCATCATTTCTTATTCATGCCGTGAAGGATCCCAAAGATGCTAACCTCGACCGTGTACAAGTTGTCAAAGGTTGGGTAAATGCAAAGGGCAAGTCGCATGAAAAGGTATTTGATGTTGTATGGTCTGGCAATCGTAAAGTGGGAGCCAATGGTAAATTACCTGCTGTAGGAAATACTGTCGATATAAAGACGGGCTTGTATGCCAACACTATTGGCGCCAGCCAGTTGTCAGCTGTGTGGGACGACCCTGAATTCAGCGCTGACCAAAAAGCTTTTTACTACATCCGCGTACTACAGATACCCACACCACGCAATTCTACCTACGACGCTATTGCCCTGGGAGTAAACCCCAGTAAAACGGGCCATGCAGTGACGATTCAGGAACGCGCGTATAGCTCACCCATTTGGTATACACCCAATAAATAAGACTCCTGGAGAATAAATATGATGCGAAAATTACTTCTACCAGCTATTTGTATTGCTATAGCCACGAGCACTGCCAATGCAGGAGAAACCAATCTTTATTGGGGCGATACCCATGTGCATACCTCAAACTCAATGGATGCCTATTTCTTTAATAACAGAGATGGAACGCCAGCTGGGGCTTATCGCTGGGCGAAAGGCCTGCCTGTTATTAATACCTCTAACCGTACCCGTATCCAAATTGGAACACCGCTGGATTTTTTAGTTGTTTCTGATCATGCAGAATACATGACGGTTCCAAAAAGGTTGTTCACCGATAAAGATAAATCACTCAGAGAAACTGAGTTTGGTAAAAATCTCGTTAATTTGTGGGAAGGCGAAGACCCTACAATGGCGGGCTTTGAGCTTGTAGGTACGGTCAATGACCTTAAGCCTTACGCCCCCTTTGTCACAGAAGAGGTTAGGCGGTACGGATGGGCCAAGGTTATTAAGGCCGCTGAAGAGGCCAATGAACCGGGTAAATTTACAGCATTTATTGGTTGGGAGTGGACGTCATTTCCTAACGCATCAAATTTACACCGGGTACTGTTTACACCACAGGGTGGTGATATGGCTGCCAAGTACCTTCCTTACACTGCACTCGATAGCAGTGACCCAGAGCAATTGTGGAACTGGTTAGAAAAAACAACCACTGAAATCGGAGCTGAACTAATCTCTATTCCGCACAACGGCAATGTATCAAATGGCCTGATGTTTTCGCGCAATGATTACAAAGGTAAGCCTATTGATGCACCCTATGCCAAATTGCGCGCACGGTGGGAGCCAATTTACGAAGTAACACAAATTAAAGGCGATTCTGAAACCCATCCAATTCAATCCCCCGATGATGAGTTTGCTGATTACGAGACCTATGCCCACCTTTTGGACGCTGCCGGTGTTGCATCAGGTGCCGAAATGAAAGAAGTCGTTGCCGAAGGTGATTACGCGCGACGTGCATTAAGAAACGGTTTGGAGTTTGAGGAAAAACTGGGCGTAAATCCGTTTAAGTTTGGTCTTATCGGTTCAACAGACTCGCACAGCACTTATGCTACTGGAGAGGAAGATAATTTTCAGGGAAAATTCAGCATTGATTCTACACCTGAGGCTCGTCAGCTAGCATTATTACCAGGCACAGAAAATATGTGGGCGGTTTCTGCTGCGGGCTTTGCAGGCGTTTGGGCGAAGGAGAATACTCGCCAGTTTCTTTACGAGGCATTTCAACGTAAAGAAGTTTATGCGACGACAGGCCCTCGTATAGCCGTTCGATTTTTCGGTGGATATAAATTTAAGTCTAAAGATTCAAAAGAAAAAAACATAGCAAAAGTAGGCTACAAAAAAGGTGTGCCCATGGGCGGCGACCTAACCGATGCCCCCAAAAACAAAGCACCCTCATTCCTTATTCACGCCGTTAAAGATCCCGTGGAAGGCAACCTTGACCGAATCCAAATTGTAAAAGGCTGGCTCAATGCAGATGGCACGACAGCCGAGAGAGTATACGATGTGGTTTGGTCGGGCAAGCGTAAGAAAAATGCCAAGGGTAAAGTGCCTGCGGTTGGCAATACGGTTAACTTGGAAACCGGTGCTTATACTAATAGTATTGGCACAGCTCAGTTAACTAGCGTTTGGGTTGATCCTGACTTTGACCCTAAGCAACGCGCTTTTTACTACGCGCGAGTATTACAAATTCCAACGCCTCGCTATTCCTTGTTAGACGCGATTGCGTTGCAAATAGATGTTAAGGAAACAGGACACCCGGCAACCATTCAAGAACGCGCCTATAGTTCACCGATTTGGTATACGCCCAAATAAATAAAGAGAAATAAAGAAGGAAGATATAGTGAAGCCATTTTTAAAGAAACAGTCAAAAATCAAACTGGCAGTCATGTTGTTATGCCTGCCGCTAGCATCATTTTCCTCTGAAAAAACGGGATCAACTTCAGGTGGTAAAGACTATTCACCCTATGCTGCTGACAGCTTCCCACAGGATGTTTATTTTGGCGAATTTCATTTACATACATCCTTTTCAATGGATGCCGGTATGGTCGGTAATACACTCACACCCGAAGATGCTTACCGCTTTGCCAGTGGAGAAAGGGTTGTTAGTAGTTCTGGTCAACCGGTAAAACTGGTAAGGCCGCTTGATTTTCTCATGGTGGCGGATCATGGCACAAACCTTGGAATTCCGCCCATGCTCTGGGCAGCAGATCCTGATCTATTAGCAACCGAAACTGGAAAAAAGTGGTACGACCTGGCTCAGGCGGGCAAAGGAAAGGAAGGCGTTTATTTGCCATGGCTTAAAACAACTATGCAAGGAAAAGACATGATCAATAGTGAAAAGATCATGAAAAACGCATGGACTCAGGAAATGGATGCCGCAGAGAAATACAATAAACCCGATGTGTTTACCGCCATCATTGGTTACGAATGGACATCCATGCCTGATGCAGCCAACTTACACCGAGTTGTTGTATTTAAAGATGGTAAGGATAAGGTTGGCCAAACACTGCCCTTTACCGCTTTCGATTCCGAAGATCCTGAAGATCTATGGAAATTTATGGCAGATTACGAAAAGAAGACGGGCGGCAGCGTACTCGCCATCCCGCATAACGGTAATATGTCTGATTCTCAAATGTTTAAAACTGAACGTATGGATGGCTCACCGATAAATCAACAGTATGCAATTGATCGTATGCGTTGGGAGCCGCTTTACGAGGTCACTCAAATTAAAGGGGATGGCGAAGCGCACCCCTGGCTTTCTATCACTGATGAATTTGCAGATTATGGGACTTGGGATATTAATCCTTTTAAGGGCGATAACCGTAAGGAAAGGAATTTGAGTGCTGAGTATGCGCGAACTGCACTACAAGTTGGGCTGCAATTAGAACAAAAAATTGGCGCAAATCCCTTTAAGTTTGGCATGATTGGAAGTACTGATGCACATACAGGTCTAGTTGCAGTTGGAGAGAATAATTATATGGGAAAATTCCCTTCGTCTGAACCAAGTGCTGAACGTTTTGAAGAAGTTCTTATTCCATCCCCTATTGATAAAAAATACGACTTGATGACCTGGCAAGAGGTCGGTTCAGGTTTAACCGCCGTTTGGGCCCAAGAGAATACCCGCGATTCGCTTTTTGAAGCCATGCAGCGTAAAGAAGTTTACGCGACAACAGGTACTCGTATGCAAGTCCGTTTTTTCGCGGGTTGGGATTATAAAAAAGGCGATGCATCAAGACCTGATTTTGCAAAGCATGCTTATAACATGGGTGTGCCAATGGGAAGCGACATTACCAATGGCCCTAAAGGTAAAGCCCCTACCTTTTTAATTCAGGCGGCTAAAGATCCTGATGGTGCCAACCTTGACAGGGTTCAAGTCATTAAAGGTTGGGTAGATAAAAAGGGGGAGCGTCATGAGAAAATTTATGATGTTGCCGTGTCAGATGGCCGTAAGATTGGAAAAGATGGGCGTGCTCGTAAGGCAGTAGGTTCATCTATTAATGCCAAAGAATCGACTTATACCAATAGCATTGGTGAGCCACAATTAGTGACCTACTGGTCTGACCCTGATTTTAATGCTCAAGACAGAGCGGTCTATTATGTTCGTGTATTGGAAATTCCTACACCAACATGGCAGGCTTATGATTCGAATTTTTATGACGTTAAGATGCCGAAGGAAGTACCGATGGCGCATCAAGAGCGTGCTTACACTTCATCTATTTGGTACACACCAAGTAAATAATTTTTAGAAAAAGGAGAAAAGCTCATGAAAAAACTATTGTTAACATCGGCAGCACTACTGGCCCTAAATATTGGCACTGTTAATGCCGAAGAAACAAAAAGCTATTCTCCTTACGCGGGGAGCGAGCAGCCTCGCAATGTTTATTTTGGCGATACGCATTTACACACCACATACTCACCGGATGCGGGACTGACGGGTACTGTTAAATTAACACCGTCTGGTGCCTATAAATTTGCGCGTGGTGATGAAGTTGAGGCGGATAATGGCATGATGGCCAAATTGAACCGTCCGCTTGATTTTCTAGTGGTGACTGATCACGCTGGTTACCTGGGTTTGATCCCTAAAATACGTAGTTCTGACCCAGAGTTGCTGAAAAATAAATGGGGCAAAAAATGGCATGATCAGTATAAGTCTGGACCAGACGGTGCCTATGCAACAGCTCTGGAGGTCATCAATACCCTGGCTATAGGCGATCAAAAAATTAAAAGTGATAAAATTATGCGCTCAGCTTGGGAGGTTATTACTAAAGCGGCGGATACCTATAATGATCCTGGCAAATTCACGGCCTTCCATGGTTATGAGTGGACATCAATGCCGAATGGGGGGAATAACCTGCACCGCGTAGTTATTTTTAAAGATGATGCCAAGAAAACAAACCAGATCCTACCATTCTCCGCCTTTGATAGCGAAGACCCCGAAGATCTATGGAAATTTTTAGAGGGATATCAGAAAAAAACAGGCGGCACTGTATTGGCTATTGCACATAACGGAAACGTTTCTAACGGCCTGATGTTCTCTGATAAAGATTTTAGTGGCAAAGCTCTAACGCCATCGTATGCTAAAACGCGCGCACGCTGGGAACCAATTTATGAGATAACTCAAATGAAAGGCGATGGCGAGGCACATCCTGATCTATCACCTGACGATGAGTTTGCTGATTATGAGACCTGGGATAAAGGTAATTTGCTTGGCAACGCGCCAAAAGAAAAATCAATGCTCAAACATGAATATGGCCGTTCTGCATTAAAGCTTGGCCTTAAAATGGAAGATCAGTTAGGTATCAATCCATTTAAGGTAGGTTTTATTGGATCGACCGATGCCCACACGGGCTTGGCTAGCGCTGAAGAAGATAATCAGTGGGGCAAGATTACTTTAAAAGAACCAAGTGCACATCGTGCGGAAGCCGTTCTGATTGAATCTCCAACACCGGAATTATCGACATGGGGCTACGATCAAGCCGCCTCGGGTTATGCTGCCATCTGGGCAATAGAAAATACGCGTGAAGCCTTGTTTGAAGCCATGCAACGCCGTGAAACTTACGCAACAACCGGGCCGCGCATGACCGTGCGCTTTTTCGGTGGATGGCAGTATGCCCGTGATGATGTACACCGTCCTAATTTTGCAGATATTGGATATGCTAAAGGTGTGCCGATGGGTGGAGATTTGAGCAACGCACCGAAAGGTAAAGCGCCAAGCTTTATTGTGCAGGCAGCAAAAGATCCTGATGGTGCCAATCTTGACCGTGTTCAGGTTGTAAAAGGCTGGTTGGATGCTGATGGTAAAACGCAAGAAAAAGTCTATGACGTTGCTCTTGCTGACGGGCGTAAGCCGGGGGCAAAGGCAGCCTCCATTGGTTCAACAGTCGATGTGGAGAACGCCACATACACAAACACAATCGGTGATCCGGAGCTTGCAACTGTGTGGACAGACCCTGATTTTGATGACTCTGAGCGCGCGTTTTACTACTTGCGCGTGATTGAAATACCAACACCACGCTGGACGGCTTTTGATAAGAAGTTCTTTAACGTGGAAATGCCAAAAAAATCTGCAATGGTAATGCAAGAACGCGCGTATACCTCACCTATTTGGTATACGCCGGAAAACTAATCTTACAATACTGGCTCTAAAGGAATCGAAGTGCCGTTTTGTAAGTGAACGAATGAAAGTAATTGGAGAACGAATGAAAGCACTTTTGAAAGAACCACTGGTCTACTTCCTATTGATCGGTGGTGTTATTTTTTCACTCTCGTCCTTTGTCGAAGAGAGTTATGAAGGCGCGCAGGAAATTGTCGTTGATCGTGCGTCGCTGCTTCGGCATATCCAGCTAAAAACCAAGGCGATAGACCAGGCGCGGCTAGAGCGCTCCTTCGACGCGATGTCGGATGCCAAGCGTCAACAATGGATAGATGCCTATGTACGAGAAGAAGCTCTATACCGTGAAGGGAGTGCCTTAGGCTTAGGGGAAGATGATCCTCTTATCAGGGGCAGAGTAATTCAAAAACTTGAGTTTATTACGCAGCAATACAGCGAGACTGTGCTTAAGGTCTCTGACATTCAACTTGAAGCTTATTTCGATACCCACAAAGAAGATTACTATATTAAGCCATTCATTACCTTTACCCATGTATTTTTTGATCGTGAGTCGCACGGGGATGACATCGCTCACGCGCTGGCAGTGGAGAAACTAAAGTCCTTCAATGAAAACAACATACCTTTTTCTGAGGGTATTCAGCATGGCGACCGTTTTCCTTTTCATGTGAACTATGTTGAGCGCACCCCTGATTTCATTACATCTCACTTTGGCAGCACCATATCGGAAGCAGTTTTTGATTTTTCAATTACAGAAGAAACATGGCGCGGCCCATATGTCTCTGCTTATGGCAGCCATGTGATTTTGGTCAGTCGACTTGAGCCGGGGCGTGCCCCAGAGTTGACCGAAGTGCTTTCACAGGTTTACCAGGACGCGCAACGTGAACAAGTCAGTCAGGGATTGAAGATGGCCTACCAGGCTATTATCGATACCTATACGGTTAAACACAGTGATGACTTGAAAACCACAGTACAAGACTCTAAATTGACCATGGCGGATGTTCAATGAAACATTTCGTAGCCTGCCTGTTTATTATTTTTTTGGCCTGTGTGCCTGCCACCGCGGATGAATACAGTTCGGCCTACCTTGAATTCCAACAAACAGGTGATAGTGATTTTAATGTACTTTGGAAAGTACCTTCAAACATAACGGGAAACCGTGAAAAACTGCGCGTCCAGTTTCCTAGTGACACGACAGTTTCCAATACACGCAGTGTTGTGATTGGCGGCGTATTTACAGAACGCTCAAGTATCAACCGGCTAGGGGGGCTGGCGGGCGCAAGCATTGAAGTTACGGGTTTAGGTGAAGTAGCCAGTGATGTACTAGTGCGCATTGAACGCCTTGATGGTAGCTCAGAAACGGCCAGGCTACAATCGTCGTCAAGCTCATTTGTGGTGGCGGGTACGCCGCAATTTCTGGACGTTGTGAAGACCTACCTCACTTTCGGTATTGAGCATATTCTTACGGGTTTTGATCATTTGTTATTTGTGGCCTGCTTGATCTTCATAGCTGGGACACAGTGGCGGTCGCTATTGCTCACCATCACCGGTTTTACAGCCGCGCACTCGGTCACCTTAACGCTGGCGGCATTAGAGTGGGTGCGACTGCCAATGCCCGCCATCGAAGCAACGATTGCCTTATCAATCGCATTTCTCGCAAGAGAGATTATATTGGAGCGACGAGACACTCTAACTTGGCGCTATCCAGCAGTGGTTTCTGCTACCTTTGGCCTACTGCACGGCTTTGGCTTTGCGTCCGCACTCAGTGAGATAGGGCTGCCAAAAGGAGAGCTGGTAGCAGCATTGCTAACATTTAATATCGGCGTAGAAATCGGCCAGATTGTTTTTGTTGGTTGCTTAATTCTACTTGCTACCTTAGCTGGCCAATGCCTTAAGTATTTTAGAATAGCGTCGGATAAACCGCCTCGCTTCATGGAAAAGCCAGTAGCTTTAGGGGTGGGCTGTATCGCAATGTTTTGGACCCTTGAGCGTATTTCAGGCGCGTTGATTTGAGAGGTTATTTTTGCTCTTACTTATTCTCGCACTCGCAGGCCAAACCGAAACCGGCCAAGAATCATAAGCAGCCGCGCCACATCAAATAACCAATACAAACGACAGATCAAGGAAACCGACGACCATGACAAAGAGACTGTTTTTAGCCAGCCTACTGTGGCTAGCGACCACACTCCCAACAATAGCTTATGCGGATGACTGGGATTTCGAACTAGAGCCCTACGCCATGTTTACCACGATCGAAGGTGATGCGAGCATCGGTCGCGTGAATGGTGCGGAAGTCGATGTGGATACGGACGAAATACTGGAAGTGCTGCATATGGGTGCCATGTTTCACTTCGAAGCTCATCACGATAGCGGCTGGGGTCTAGCGCTCGATTATGGCTTTATGGACCTACGCGATGATATTTCTGGGCCTCGCGGCGGTATAACGGACTTAAAAGTTCGCCAAGCCGTACTGATGGCAGAAGTCATGAAACGGCAAACCATAGGCGAATCTACGCTGGACTACATCGTGGGTGTACGCTGGTGGGATAACGACATTGAAGTAGATGTTGACGTGGCAGCGTTACCGGGGAGCATTAAAGGTGAAATAAAGGAAGATTGGGTAGATGCTTACTTTGGCGCTCGTTGGCAAGTACCGATCAACCAGCAATGGACATTTGTGCTGCGCGGTGACGTTGGCGGTTTTGGTTTAGAAGCTGATTTTACCTCGTTGGTGCTGGTCGGTGCCAAATATAGTATCAATAAAACGATGCAAGTTGACTTGATGTACAAAGGTTTATGGGTAGATTACGAAGACGGGAGCCAGGGAGAGAGAGGCTACTTTAGTTACGACACTTTAACCCACGGGCCGGTCGTTGGGTTTATTTACAAATTTTGATTCGTCAAAATGATGATGGTATGGAGTGATCAGTCTTGTTGAGACTCTGCTCACTAGAAACATTCGGCTCACAATCGACAGTTCAAGCTTGTCCGGGCCCACCATACAAAAATAGAAAGACCTATCCGCGAGGGTTGGCCTTTTTGTTGTTCGCCATTTATAGTCGGGCAATCTGCCCCGGTGACCAACATGAGCCGTCGTGAAAAAGCCAAACAAACATTCAACAAGAAACTGAAGAGAGCTAAGGCAAAGCTGCAGCCAGAAAAGCGCAAAGCCTAAATACGTTTCCAAAGCGGATCGTGCAAAACTGGCTGAAGAACAAAAACCGCTATCCCACCTGCCCCATAAACCAGACAACCAAACACTCTTTAGTGTAAATCATTGAAGTCGTTTTTACGTCATCGCCTCTGCGCTATGACAGGCTAACAAGCAAACGTGTCATAGCAATAAAGAGCAAGATCAAAAGCACAACAGCCCCGAGCATAAAACTCCGCAATCGCCACGGCACATAGTTCGAACTTGTGTGCACCCAAGCGTGGACATATCGACTGGCAACGTACACCACCGCCAAGCCTAAAACGATCTGATCAACCTCATTGAGCAAAAAAAAAACAATGGCCAACACGTAAAACAAAATGGGCGTTTCAAACTGATTTCGGATGTTGTTTGAGACCTTTAAAACAGCGTCTGGCCAAGCATCATAATGTAACGCCGCCTTGTGCCTATCGACTCCTCCCGCTGCACTCGCTTTCGACTTTTCCACACCCAAGCGGATAAAGAGTAACAAGGTCAATAAAACCTGCATCAAAACCGGAACCAAAATTACCGTCGTACTCATAGCTAACACCTCAAAAGATAGGAACCACAACCTTCGCAATACAATCAGTTAACGTAAATCGATAGCTGTCACGAACTACGCTGCTGATCGTTGCGCAAGAAATCGCTCAAAAGACAAACCATGAACACAATAAACGCTATACCAAAACCCACGACTCCGACGTTGATCCCCAATAGTGTTTTTTCACTGCCATCCAAATATTTCATCGAGCCGCCGTATAAATCTTGTAGCGAAAATGCGATGAGAAATGATCCCGTCACGATCATACCCAACACGGCCGCGGCTTGAGTTTCACGCCTTATCCAGACCAGCCATAAACACATCAGTGCCAATGTGGAGTTCGTTATCAACTGCCACACCTCATGAATAAGTGCGTGCGGTGTCCAATCGCTATTAAATACGTGGCTATCGTTAATTTCTAAGATAGGGACCCCCAAACCAAAGGCTAATACACCTAAGCTTAAACACAGACTTTGACCCAATTGAACGTGGCTCGATCGATGCTTCATGACCCGACTCCTTGAATTCGACTTCAAACACAGTAATATTGACACTGTCAATTTAAGCCTTAATATGGACACTGTCAATATGGCATCAACGAAAAGTGCATACCACCATGGGAATTTGCGTACCGAACTCATCAATACCGCACTGTCGATTGTCGATAACGACGGGGTCGAGGGCGTTTCAATACGCAAGGTGGCGCGCGAGCTAGGCGTTGCCCACTCAGCCCCGGTAAATCACTTTAGAGATAAGAAGGC
>Ga0209395_1005482_pt1 | contig 14283 bp, 15 predicted proteins | sample GOMGulsemesocosm_3_FD_184635 | JGI IMG/M metagenome (GOLD analysis project Ga0209395, IMG submission 184635) | Methane-oxidizing microbial communities from mesocosms in the Gulf of Mexico - GOM9D Gulf of Mexico (SPAdes) (version 2) | ecosystem: Environmental > Aquatic > Marine > Cold seeps... | reverse complement strand
AACATATCAACAGTTTGGATGCGCCAATGGCCATCAAAAGACTCAAGTTGAATGGTCCATTTACCATCGATTTTATTAGTGAAATCAGCTTTGTACGCGCCACTGGCATCAGCGGTTAGCAGCATATCAAAATCTTTAACTTTTTGGGTGCGGTGAATAAAGCGTAAACGTAATGCGCTTTGCTGTGGTTCACCCATAGTTTGCTCAAGCACTAAATTATCATCTTTAACCGTCAGCTTAAACTTAAGCGCTTGGCGAAAAGCATTATCAAGTCGGGTTAAATCAACATTAATTGCTTTGCCTTTTTTGTAATAATCTTCAACCACCATGTCGGGCTTATTATCAATAGCAATGAACAAGGTAGAGACACTAGCAACGACGGCACACACCGGTAAGAAAATAAGTACCCAAGGCCAAAACTGTTTGTACCAAGGTTCTATAGTTTGTTCCACAACAACTCCAAATTAAAATTAATTCTAGTTAACACCAGTAATTTTGATGATGTTAACTGCAATAAACTTTTGGTTCTAACTTTCTTGTCGTCAAATGACAGGCCATTGACTTCTAAATGACTATTTAGTTCATTTAGTTCATTATAAAAAAATAAAAGGCTCCGAATTATCGGAGCCTTTTTTCTGAACAGGTCAGATTACTTGGCTGATAAGCTGTAAACGTAAGCAGAGATTACGTGTACTTTATCGTTTCCAAGAATATCTTTCCAAGCTGGCATAATACCAATTCGGCCGTTGGCAACTGAATCGGTAATAGCACGTTCAGAACCACCATATAACCAGATATTATCGGTTAAGTTAGGTGCGCCCATTGCGTAAGAGCCCGTGCCATCTACACCGTGACAACCGGCACAGATACCAAACTTGGCTTTACCTGCTGCGGCATCTTTAGCGTGAACTTTACGACCACTTAAACCACGAACGTAGGCAACAACTTCTTTAACGCCTTGTTCGCCGCCAAGTGCTGCTGACCAAGAGGCCATCGCAGTGCTGTTACGGCCCTGCATGATAGTTTCTTTGATCTTTTCAACACTACCGCCATGCAACCAATCGTTATCAGTCAGGTTAGGGAAGCCGCGTTGACCGCGGGCATCACTGCCGTGACACTGAGCACAGTTTTGAATAAATAAACGCTGGCCTACTTTAATCGCTTCAGGATCTTTAGCTAACTGATCAATTGGCTTTGCTGCGTACGCTGCAAAAATAGGGTCAAAACGTTCTTTAGCCATGGCAATTTCCATGTCGTATTGAACGTAATCGCCATTTTCTTTTGACGCGATTACTGCAGCTTTAGATTCGGCTAGTGAATAAATATCTTTATTCGCACTTTTCCACTGTAATGGACCTTCATAGTTTGCCACGCCATATAGTGCTAGGTAACCCAAGCCCCATACAATTGAGATTGCAAACATGTAAGTCCACCATTTTGGTAGTGGGTTGTTCATTTCGATAATGCCATCAAAACTATGAGGCATCTCTGCGCCTTCTTCACCCATTGTGTCAACGATAACCATGCGTAATAAATACGCACAACCAGCGATAACGATTAGGGTGCCACCGATAATCCATGCACTCCAGAAGGTACTCATTTGGACTCTTCTCCTGATTTTTTGTCTGTGTTGTGAACTTGCTCATCAGCAAACACGTAGTTTGCGGCTTCATCAAACGCTTTTTTACGGCGCGAGCTAAATGCCCAGGCGTAAATGCCGATAAACAAAATCAGCATTCCCACCGTTACGATGCCACGAAATGTACCGTAATCCATAGGAACTCCTATTTTAAGTGGGTGCCAAGTGATTGTAGGTACGCAATAAGTGCGTCAAGCTCAGTTTTGCCTTTAACAGCATCTTTAGCACCTGCAAGATCAGCATCGGTGTATGGAACGTCGAAATAGTCACGGAATAATGTCAACTTCTTCTCGGTCAGTTCGCCGTCTAAGACGGTTTCTTCGAGCCAAGGGAAAGCAGGCATATTAGATTCTGGTACTACCGCGCGTGGGTCATTTAAGTGAGCAACATGCCATGCGTCGCTGTAACGACCGCCAACACGAGCCAAATCAGGACCAGTACGCTTAGAACCCCACAAGAATGGGTGATCCCATACTGACTCACCGGCAAGCGAGTAGTGACCGTAACGTTCTGTCTCATGACGAAACGGACGGATCATTTGTGAGTGACACTGAACACAACCTTCACGAATGTAGATGTCACGACCTTCAAACTGCAATGCAGTGTAAGGTTTCATGCCCTTCATCGGGGTATTTGTTTCTGTTAAAAACAACTGTGGTGTGATTTCAACTAGGGTACCAAAACTGATGGCAACAATAGCTAATAGACCGAGTAGACCAGCGTTTTTTTCAACAAGTTCGTGATTGAATTTTTTAAACATTGCTAAATCTCCTCGGCTTACGCTTTGTTAAAATCAGTGGTTGCATCAGATGCTGTCACTGTTTTATAAACGTTATATGCCATGATAAACATGCCTGTTAAGAAGAAAGCACCACCAATGGCACGCATTAAGTAGAAAGGTTTTGACGCCTGTAAACTTTCAACGAAGCTATAAGTTAGGGTACCGTCGGCATTAATCGCACTCCACATCAACCCTTGCATAACTCCAGAGATCCACATAGCTACAATGTATAATACTGTACCGATTGTTGCTAACCAGAAGTGGGTGTTGATAAGTTTAGTGCTGTACATATCAGTTTTGCCCCACAGACGCGGGATCATGTGGTAAAGCGCACCAACAGAAACCATCGCTACCCAACCAAGTGCACCAGAGTGTACGTGACCGACAGTCCAATCCGTGTAGTGAGATAAAGCGTTAACCGTTTTAATCGCCATCATCGGGCCTTCGAACGTCGACATGCCGTAGAATGATAATGAAACGATTAAGAAACGTAGGATAGGGTCAGTTCTTAGCTTATGCCAAGCGCCAGACAAGGTCATGATACCGTTAATCATGCCGCCCCACGAAGGCGCAAACAGGATAATTGACATAACCATACCCACTGTTTGAGTCCAGTCAGGCAATGCTGTGTAATGAAGGTGGTGAGAACCCGCCCAAATGTACAACGCAATTAAGGCCCAAAAGTGAACAATAGACAAGCGGTAAGAATAAACAGGACGTTCAGCTTGCTTAGGAACGAAATAATACATCATACCCAAGAAACCAGCAGTCAGTAGGAAGCCAACGGCATTATGACCGTACCACCACTGAACGATTGCATCAGTCGCGCCGCCATAAGCAGAGTAAGACTTCATCCAGTCAACTGGGATCGCTGCACTGTTTACTAAGTGTAAAACAGCAACGACTAGAATGAATGCACCGTAGAACCAGTTCGCCACATAGATATGTGAGGTTTTACGGATCATTAACGTTCCGAAGAAGTTAATCGCGTAACTAACCCACACTATGGTGATTAGGATATCAATTGGCCATTCAAGTTCAGCGTATTCTTTTGATGAGGTATAACCTAAAGGTAAAGAAATTACTGCACAGACAATAACAGCCATCCAGCCATAAAAGGTAAAACTAGCGAGTTTGTCACTAAATAACCTTGTTTGGCAGGTACGTTGAACAACGTAATAAGACGTTGCGAAAAGGGCGCTCGTACCAAAACCGAAAATAACGGCATTCGTATGAAGCGGACGTAAACGGCTAAAAGTTAGCCAAGGTGTTTCAAAATTTAATTGTGGCCAGTAGAGCTGCGCTGCAATAAGTACACCGACTGCCATGCCTACAATTCCCAAAATTACCGTGGCAATTGCGAATTGGCGAACAACAGTGTAATTATAATCAGCACCTGATGGACTAGTGTGAGTCATCTTTAGGCTTCCATTGCTTACATTTGCTTGTTAAATCTAGTCATAAAATGACTAGTAAATACCTGTATCAGCTAAGCTGAACAGACCCAGTGCCTGATCCATTTTGTTGGTCATTGAATCATAGCCCTATTATCATACGATAATTGCGCGCTATTGTAGCTTGATTTGGATCAAAGTTGAAATTTGATAAATGTCATTTTGCAAAATAAATTTAAATAAAAAGCTTGGTGAAGATTAAATGCACTAATAAATAAGCAAAATATTAAAATTACGCTACAATGCGCTTTTGTTATACAACAAGTTAATCAGATGAAAAAAATTATTAACCCCCTTATTTTTGGCCTGTTGCTGAGCGCTAGTAACGTTTACGCAACTGACCACGATATGTCGCATGACATGGCTGAAAGTATGCCGCATGACATGGTTGAAAATATGTCGCATGACATGGCTGAAAATATGTCGCATGACATGGCTGAAAATATGTCGCATGACATGACACAAAAAATGGCTGTTATGGCTGCCACTCCTGCTTGTGATGTCTCTCCTGGTTGTCCGCTAGCCCAATGGAGTGAGGAGCTGACGCTTACGTTACCTCAAGCGCTCTATGCCGAGCGTTTGTTAGATTTTTCACTCGATTTTAACCAGCCCGTGACCAAAGTAACGGCGCAGTTAGCAGGAGTGTCGATGTACATGGGGAAAATACCAGTGATTTTTAAACAGCAAGCCCAAGTGACTCGTTTTAAAGCGAAAGCCTTGGTTGCACGTTGTGGTTCACACATGATGACATGGCGTTTAACAATCTCTTGGCAGCAAGCGGGTAAAACTCATTACGGTTACCGTGATTTAGTGGTTGCTAATCCATCGTAATCACAAGTTTTTGGTTGACCGATTGATATTGGCCAACCAAATAAGAACCTTATCTATTATCAATCCCAGTCGTCGACTTCGTCTTCGTACAGACCAGAACTTAAAGCGACTTGCTCAACCAATTGTGCAAATTCAGGGATCAGTTCCTTAATTAATTGATACATCAAAGGCGAAAATTCGTCTAAGGTACTTTGTTGCTGACTTGCAACCACAAGATCGGCATTGTCACGATCAGCAAAGAAGGTGAAAGCCATGATTGCTAATGAGAAGCTTTCGAGTAATTCTGGTGGTAAATTCGGAGAGTCTAACAACTTTTGTGAATAAAAGTTGATGCCACAGGCAAAACCTAAACTCCACTCATGTAATGGATGACCGGCTAAAAAGTTTGCTTGTGCCATGTCTGAATATTCGACATGCTCAGGCAACTCTATGCCACTATCGAACATATTATCACTAATTTCGTTATATAAAATCGCTAAACTTAAGGTGATGTCATCGGGTAATGAATCAGTTTGTTGATTAAATATCGTGGTGAGCCACTCGCTTACTTCTATGGCATCGGGCGATGCAATAACGGCAAATAAGTAGCCTTTAACGGCGGTTAAACTTAAGGTGCCGTTAGGCGATTTTTCAAGCAACCAGCTATTGAGTTGCTGTTGCTGTTGTGGCGACAAAGTGTCCAAAGGTTCTACCTATACTGTCGGTTGGGCTTGTATCCTAATATTACTCCATTTTTTGACCATAACCTACTGACATTTAGCGTCATACTAATTACATTGGCTATGTTCCCGTTAACTGTGTCTGGTTTTATCTTTTATTTAAATACAACAAGTTAACTATAGGCGTGTGTTGATCTTGGTTGTAATCCCCGTTTTAGTTGCATTCAATTGGATAATCGTTAGGAGAAAAAATCAGGGACGAGTTTTTAGCTTTTCGCGCAGGGACGCGCATTAAAAGCGGTTCCGTTAAGACGGTTATTCTATTGAATATCAGCAACTAAGTCGCGGGTCGCTTTTCTTTGGTTACTTTCTTTGGCGATGCACAAACTGGTCTGGAACCAGTTTGAACAGCCTCTGGCTGGCCCGCAGGGTGAAATACACGGATGTATTTCATAAAGAAAGTAACTGGTGTGCCTGCGACCAAACTTAAGAGTGTGAGAATTCATAAAGCACATCATAAAGGCCACCGAACCTAATTTATAGCCACACTTAACTACAACATAGCCAATTACATTAATTAAATAAAGACTGGAACTGACCGTAACCTTGTTGGCTTAATTGTTTAGCACCAATGAAACGTAACGACGATGAATTAATTTGAAAATGCTGTTTGCTAGGTACAGGCCCATCATCGAGTAGTAGCCCTAAGTAAGAATTGGCGTTTGCACTGCGCACGTTAACTTTGCTACTAAAAAAACCGTTGTCTTGTTCAATAACCAGCGCTGTTTTGGAGATTGGTTTGGTAAAACTAGGCCAGCCAGTGCCTGATTTGAATTGATCTTTACTGCTAAACAATGCTTGGCCTGAGACGATATCGACATAAATACCAGCTTGTGAATTGTCCCAAAACTCATTATTAAAACTTGGTTCGCTTTTTCCTAGTTGAGTTACCTTGTATTGCAGTTTAGTTAACTGCTGCTTCAGTAATTTTTTATTGGCGTTATCGATTACTAATGCAGAATACTTAGGCGGGTTATTTCTTTTAACGCCCCAGATTAAATTTAAATACTTATCTCGTCCTGAACGCGAGCGGTAGTAATTATAAATCACCGAATGCTCCTTGGCATAATCTTGATGATCATCCTCGGCTGCATAAAAGCTGTCGTAAGTTTGTAACTCAACCACTATGGGTTTGGGAAAGCGGCCACTAATTTCTAGTTGCTCGATAGATTGCTGGGCTAAGGTTAATTGCTGCTGATTATGAAAAAAGATAACAGGGCGATATTGACGGCCTCGGTCAACAAACGAGCCTTGATCATCGGTCGGATCTATTTGGCGCCAGTAAATATCAAGCAATGTTTGATAAGTTGTTTTGCTGGGATCAAAATGAATTTGTACTGTTTCTATATGTTTTGTTTTGCCACTAGACACCAACTTATAAGCGGGGTTTTTAATGGTGCCACCAGAAAAACCAGAAATAACTTTGAGCACACCAGGTTGATCTTCAAATGGAGCTTCCATACACCAAAAGCAGCCACCGGCGAATGTTGCCAGCTCGATATTCTTTTCAGGACTAGTGGCACCAGCTTGGCCCGACAAGCCAATACACAAGGTTAATAATAAGCAAGCTATCTTCATGGGGTTCTCTTTGTATTTTTGATGACAAGGACTCTAGTTTGCGTCGATACATCAACCAGAGCATGTCTAAGCTAACACAGCTCAGAGCTTAAGTTATCACAGGATGTGATAACTAGCTTGTCATCAACAAAGTGAGGATTTATTCAAAGCAGCTTTTAAGAAATATTAGGGCTTGTTCTTCAGCTGGATCGAGTTCGTCGTCGGCCATTGCTACGCCTTGGGCTAATTTAACCGCTTGAAGCTGGGCATTGGGGTCAATAATATGACTCGCTCGGTGGCGAATAAAGTCATTGACTTGATTGTTAGCGATAGCGTTTTGGCATTTTAAGCTGACTTCTTTGAGGTAGTTGGCCGGTGATTGCGCGCCGGTCCAGGTGAGTGACTCAAGCCAATTCTGGGTATATTGTGTTTCGCGTTCGTCGACCACACCGTCAATCTCAACAAACAAAATAACTAAGTCAACTAAGGCTTCACGTTGCTGCTGGTCGACACAAACCCCCATATCAAAATGGTTTAATAGTTTTTCGAAATTCATTGTTTTCCCTATGACATTATTAGAATCAAGTTCTAACCTACCATAGGGAGTTGTTAAGTAAACTAAATAAATCTGCCAGAGACTGTATTAAAACTGTTTTAATAGACTCGAATCATAGTCATCGCTGCTAACACTTATATTGCTATCGGCTAACCGCTGTGTCAGTAGTGCTACCTTACGATTAAGTGAATCTAAGGTGATGGTATTGTCGTCGAGCTGCCACAACTGCATGGAACCTTGATAATAGTAATTGAGCACCAACATCGCGGTAGGGTTGTTGAGTTCGAGTTGCTGTTCTAATTTTGTGATTTTTCGACTAATTAAATTAAGCTGTTTTTTAAGCTGCCAAACATAAAATATTTCCGTCATCCACGGATGATTTTTAAAGTGATTAAGTGCCCACGTGATGCTAAAGCCGCTTATTACAACACCTGTAAGATTGAGCGAGAAATTGCTGTCTAATTGTGCACCGAGTAGGGCTATTAAAAGGGTTGATATCACTAACGCGCCCAGCATTAAGCTCGCTGCGCTGGCAATCAGTAAGCGGTTTAAATGCTGGCGGTAACGAGCTTTGTTGATGGTTTGTAGTTTCATGGCCATTAATACTAAGTGGAAAATGGCGCACTTTAACATGAAAAAGTATCAATGCAGCAGATCAAGCTCGGAATTTACGATAAAACAGGTTAATTTATGTCTTGGAGTAACGTATACTCGCGGCTTTTTATTATTAAGCGATTAAATCCATGGCCAATTGTCATTTAACCGAGCAGCAGCTTGAAATCATCCGTCGTCAACTGGGCCGTGAGCCACGTGGCATTGTCAAGATCGCTGCACAAACATCAGCAGGTATTCCAACCGTGTTGCAAACACGCTCACTGGTTAACGACAAACCTTTCCCGACGATGTTTTGGTTATGCTCTAAAGATTTGCATAAAGCGATTGCTGAAATTGAAACATCTGGCTGGACCAAGATGATTGAAGAACGGATTATGCAAGACGAAGAGTTACGGACGGCTTTTTACCGCAATCATCAGCAATATGTTGCCGCGCGTTGGCAAGCCATGGAACCGAGCGATCGCGAGCGGCTTGAAGCACTTGGTTTCATTAAGCTTTTTGACCAGTATGGCATCGGCGGTATTTCGCAGTGGGACAAAGTACGTTGCTTGCATATGCAATATGCCCATCACTTATGCGCCGATAACGTTATCGGACAGTTGATGGATCAAGAGTTTGAACTTAATAAGTTGCTAATAAATATATAAAACAACTTAAAATGCGGTGGCTTGTGCCCACCGCATTTAAGGTTTATTTATTGCCGGCTGAATTGTATGCTGGCATCGAAAGACCCCAGATGATTGCTGCGCTACGCAGCGCGAAAGCTGCTAATACGCCACCAATTACGGCAATATTCTCGCCGATATCAAGCCAGTGCAACGCTAAATACACGCTTGCACCTACCACCGCATTAGTGACATAAAGCTCACGCTGACTCAAAACCAAATCATAACCACAAATGATATCGCGGAAAATGCCGCCAAAAGTCGCAGTTATAACGCCAAGACAAACACAAATAAGTGGCGCTGCGCCTTGCTCTACAGCAATTTGTGCGCCCGTGACACAAAATAGCGATAGACCTAACGCATCCATCCAAATCAGGGCTTTGGTTCGAGAAGCTAATTTAGGCACAACGTAATAGGTGATGATAGAAGCAATTAAGCATAGCCCGACGTAGGTGGCATCTTGAACCCAATACATTGGCAATTGCCCAAGCAATACATCGCGAGTCGTACCGCCGCCAAGACCAGTCACAGTACCAATTAGCATAAAGCCCAGGATATCCATATTTTTTCTTGCCGCATCGAGCGCGCCCGAGATGGCAAAGACAGCAATGCCAAAGAGGCTAAGCCAGTTAACGACTAAGCTTAGATCTAATAGTTCAAACACTTAAATATTCATCATGATTTAAAAGATTAAATATAACGAGGAACCAATAAAAACACTAGGATTAAGCGCTTATTTCTTGGTTTATTGTGATATTTGTTGAAAATATACGACGCAAGAAAATAATGACGAATGGAAATATAGGGTAGGTATTGTTAATACAACAGGGTAATTTATTACGTGGCGGAGGTTTAAATTCCACCACGGCACTGTTTTATTGACACTTAGAGTCTAATTTAAGTTGTCACAATAATAACAATGATTACTTAGCTTGCGCAGTGAAAGACTGGCTTGAAGTTTCAACGAATTCTTTGATGATTTCAGATGATTTTTCGTTAGCAGCAGTAATAGCAGCAACGATTTCTTTATTTGAAGAAGTCACTTGCTCAGAAACATTCTTAGCAAATTGCTCAGAGATATTTTGAACATTAGCAAAATCTTTTTGCTCTAACAATTGCTTGTTAAAATCTAAAGAACTAGTGATGAACTGGTTTACTAGGCTGCTTTGCTGCGCTAGTGCAGTTTCAAGTACTTTAGCGTTAGCTGATAGTAGTTCAGTTGACGGTTGGAACATCTTTTGAAGTTGGGCGTTAAAATCAGTCATGTTAAGATCCTTGCGAGTTAAATTAAAGGTTAAAATATTTTGTTGCGGTGCAACATTGAAACCAGTGTAAGAGTTGTTTGATTTATAGTCAACACTTATATTGTGCACTGCACAATATATTATTTAACCTGTGTTTTGGATCCCAATCAATGGGACATCATTTTTTGTTATCACTGTCGTCGCTGGCATTAGACTGAAAAAATGCGCTTTGCATATCACCCCACATTTTAAGATTTTGCTGAGCTAATTCAGTGATGTTGTTAAGCGGCAGTTGGCTTGATGACGATAGCATGTCTTGCTGATTGCTAAAGGCACTTAAGCTTTCTTCTAAATATTGTCCAAACACATTTTGCGCGCTACCACCATAAAACCGGATTAAATGTGCCAGTGAATTTTCACTGAAAATAGGTTTGCCGTGCGATTCTTCTTCCATGATTATTTGTAATAAGATAGCGCGAGTTAAATCCTTGGCGGTATTTGAGTCGACTACTTTGAATTTATCACCTTGCATCACTAACTCCTTAACTTTGGTTAAGGTGATGTAGCAACTTTGTTCAGTGTCGTACAAACGTCGATTAGGATATTTCTTAATAATCCTCAACTGTGACATAGGTTTTTCTCATATTTAACGGGTTGCGCTAAGTCTACCGCCCAATGGCTAAAATACCAATTGTATTGGTGGCCTTTTCATCGATAACGGCGAACAAAGGCCTCTTTAGTCGTAATCAATTAATTAGATGCTTGTCGTGGTTGATTTTTGTACGCCATAGTGTGTAGAATTGTTTATGTTGCGCTGCACAAAAAACCCGAAGTCGGGGATATAAATTACCTCAGGCAATGGTTATCAATAACAGATAGCAGCGCGTTTGGTGCCTAAATTTTACCAATTGTATTACTGGGGCACATGATTTTGAGGATTTTTAAATGTTATATCAGATGTACCAAAACTATAGCGATGCAATTACACCATTAAATAGCTGGATGCGCCAAGTTCAAACGATGTGTAACCAGAGTTGGTCGCCGTTAAATTATAGTCTTGCCGGTAAAATGATTTCTGCTTCAGCAGAGCTGCTTGAACGCCAAACTGGCGAATACGATCAACCAGAATTTAATATTGATTATGCAGATATTGACGGTAATAAAATAGCGATAAAAGAAAACGTGGCATTAGCAAAGCCTTATTGTAATTTGGTTAACTTTGCCCGAAATGGTAAATATGATCATCCTAAGGTATTGATTATTGCTCCGTTGTCTGGACATTATTCAACGCTATTACGTGGTACGGTTGAGCATTTTATTAGTGATCATGATGTTTATATCACCAGCTGGGTTAACGCACGCAATGTCCCTTTAAGTGATGGCGGTTTTTCATTTGATGATTACGTTACTTACGTGATGGAATTTTGTGAATTTTTAGGCGATGATTTCCATATCGTTGCTGTGTGTCAGCCTACCGTGCCGACCATAGTTGCCGTGTCAGTGATGGCGCAAAAAAAGGTCAGTTACCAGCCTAAATCAATCTCATTGCTAGGTGGCCCTGTCGATACACGCGTTAGCCCAACTGAAGTCAATAATTACGCGGTAGGTAAAGAGCTTGAGTGGTTTGAAGATAATGTTATTTGCACCGTACCTGATAAATTCGCTGGCGCTGGCCAACAAGTTTACCCTGGTTTTATTCAGTTAAGCGGTTTTATGAGTATGAATCTTGATAGTCATATTAATAAACATTTTACCTTTTTTGGTGATTTAATTAAGGGTGATGGCGATAGCGCTGAAAATCATCGAAAATTTTATAATGAGTATCTTGCAGTTATGGATATGCCAGCACAATTTTACCTCGATACAATTCGTCAGGTTTTTATTGAGCATAACTTACCGCGCGGTGAGATAACTTATCAAGGCGAGCTTGTCGACAGTAAAGCCGTTACAAAGGTTGCGCTGTTGACTATTGAAGGGGAGCATGACGATATTACGGGCTCTGGACAAACTCAAGCAGCTCATCAAATATTAAGCGCTATCCCGCAAAAAAAGAAAGAGCATTATACCCAGCCAGGTGTTGGTCATTACGGTATCTTCAATGGTCGTCGCTTTAGGCAAGAAATTGGTCCTAAAATTAAACAGTTTATTGCTGATAATAGCTAACTCGATCTAATTGCTATAACCAAAAATGGGAGCCACAAGGCTCCCGTTTTTATGTTCAGGACGAACGGTGAACGGTATGTCACGGTGCCATGGATGGCAAGGAGTGACGATTTGTATAACAAAACAAATTACTTCATGTCATCAAGAGTGACTTTAACATAACGCCCAGGTGCTGGTTCTATTTCTGGGTAGTCGGCGCTGCCACATGCTGGCGCAGTAACTTTCTTGCCCGCTTTGGGTACTAACCACTGGTTCCAGTGAGCCCACCAAGAACCTTCTTGCTTGTTCGCTGAAGCTAACCATTGGTCTGAACCTTGCCCAAGGGTACCATCCGTCCAATAATGGCGACGATTACGCGAGACAGGGTTAATGACACCGGCAACATGACCACTGGCGCCAAGCACAAATTCAATATCACCAGACATTAACTCGGTGCCCGCAAAAGTACTTGTCCATGGCGCGATATGATCGCCTATGGTTGAAAGGAAATAACACGGAATGTCAATTTTGGCTAAATCAATTTTCTCGCCACAAACTGTTAATTGATCTTTGTGGCACAGTTTGTTTTCAAGGTACATTTGGGTAATATAAAACTGGTACATTTCGTAGGGTAGGTTGGTTGAATCACCGTTCCAGTACAAAATATCAAAAGGGGTTGGTTGCTTACCCTTAAGGTAGTTATTAATAACATAAGACCAAATAAGATCGCGTGAACGCAACAAACTAAAGGCAGTAGAGAGCTTACGACCACTGAGCACGCCGTTAGTTTTGGCTTCTGCTAACAACTTGTCTACCTGTGGCTTATCGATAAATACTGAGATTTCACCTGGATCGTTAAAATCGAGAAGGGTGGTCAAAAATGTCGCGCTTTTAACAGATTTATCCTTACGTTTGGCCATTACACCTAGTGCGGTTGCTAACAAGGTACCGCCAACACACCAACCAACAGCATTAATGTCTTTGGTCTTGCCAATGCTTTTTACGATGTCTATCGCGTTAATAACACCTTGTTCAATGTAATCGTCCCAGCTGATATTGCCTTGCTCTTTAGTTGGGTTAAGCCAAGAAATTAAAAAAGTGTTTTGCTCTTGGTTAACACAATAATTAACAAAAGAATTATGAGGCTGTAAGTCAAGAATGTAATACTTGTTAATGCAAGGTGGCACAATTAAGGTTGGCTTTTGGTAAACTTTATTGCCTTGAGGTTTAAAGTGTAACAATTGGAATAGTTCATTTTCATAAACCACAGCCCCTTGCGTGGTCGCAATGTTTTCGCCTAACGTGAAAGCGCTTTCATCGGTCATGCTGATTCGACCTTTTTCAACGTCCTGAATAAGGTTTTGCAAACCGTTAACTAAACTTTTTCCGTTGGTGTCGATAGCTTCTTGAATGACTTCAGGGTTGGTTAAGGCAAAATTGTCTGGCGACATCGCATCGGAGTATTGGGCGATGAAGAAATCTAATTGTGCTTGTTCGTGTTCTTCTAGCCCTGATTTGCTGGCAACATCGGCCAAGATATTTGTGGTCATCACATAAGATTTTTTGATGTATTCAAATATTTGGTTTTGGATGTCTTGCAGCGCAGGCGGTTGAACGGGGGCAGTGGCTGGTTGATTTGGCTGAGACAGTAACTGGTTCCACAGATTCATCTGCTGCTTTTGAAACTCAGCGACGTTATTGAGCCAAGCGTTAGGATCGGATAACTGTTGTTGTGTTAAATCTAACCACTGTTGATTAAACTGGGTGAACGCTTGTTGAGATTGTTGCGAAGAAAGACTCGCCAGCATTTTATTAGTTTCGTTGTTGATAAAGGTTAAAAACTCTTGATTGGTGCCTTTATTATCCATTGCTACTACTCCATGTGTCTTATTACGCGAAGTCACCTACTTAAAGATGACTTCGATGCTAATACCAACCTAGCAAAGTACCTGATCATTTTTAATGGCCTAAATAGATGATGACTGCGTTATTTCTTTTCTATGGAGAATAACTACATACGTAAAGAAATGCCTCGCCTACATGGATGTAGGTGCTTATGTTCACAGGATGGTATGAACAT
>Ga0209395_1005480_pt1 | contig 14285 bp, 17 predicted proteins | sample GOMGulsemesocosm_3_FD_184635 | JGI IMG/M metagenome (GOLD analysis project Ga0209395, IMG submission 184635) | Methane-oxidizing microbial communities from mesocosms in the Gulf of Mexico - GOM9D Gulf of Mexico (SPAdes) (version 2) | ecosystem: Environmental > Aquatic > Marine > Cold seeps... | reverse complement strand
ATATAACATATCATGAACAAAGGAAAACTAATAAAACACAAAGCAACACCAAGAGGTAAGTTCCCACATGTAAAACGTGTAGGTGATTTTATATTTGTTTCTGGAACAAGTTCTAGAAGAACAGACAATACTTTTGAAGGTGTTGAAGTTGATGAATTTGGTACAACTAAATTAGATATTAAAGCACAAACAAAAGCTGTTTTAGAAAATATCAATGACATATTAAAAGAAGAAGGTGCTAGTTTAAAAGACATTGTAGATGTTTCTTCTTTTTTAGTGAACATGAATGATTTTGGTGGTTATAACGAAGTATATGCACAATACTTTGATTATGACGGGCCAACACGTACTACTGTTGCTGTACACCAATTACCTCATCCTCATTTATTAATAGAAATTAAAGTAACAGCATATAAGAAAGCTGAATAATGAGAGTACTTTTCTTCATCATATTATCATTTTCATTTTTCAAATCATTTTCAGATGCTGGAAACGCATATCGTTTCTATACTGAAGTGACACTTAAAAATGAAACCAAAATAACTGGATATATATATCATTATACCTATGATGAATTTAATAAAAATGAAGATTTATTAATTCCTTTCTTAAAAAAAGATTATAAAAAAGATATTACTTTATATCCTCACATAATTTCAACTAATATTGGGATACGAACCCTTGATTTTTCAATAAAGAAAAACAAAAAAAATATTACCCTGGATGAAATTGAGAATATTAATGTTTATGAATTACTAATATTTGTTGTTGGAGATAAGTTAATTGAACTCTCAGTAAAAGTGTTTGACTTAATAAAAACTTATCCCCCTAATTTCAAAATTATTCATGATGACATTTTTTCAGGAAATTGTTTCCATTTATTAATATCTTGGAATAAAAAGAGTTCTTTTAACAAAATAGAAAAAGATTTTTCTACCTTTTTAAACAAACGTACTATTACCTCAAGCATAGAAATCGAATCAATTGATTCTTTTTTAGAAGCAAAAAAAGAAGAATTGTTTAAGCAACAAATTCTTTTGATCAACTATTGCGAAGCTTTATAAATATAATGAATAACGATAAAAAAATATTAAACACTTCTGTTGAAAAGGCATTCAAAATATTGGATTGCTTTACTCCTTCTATTCAAGAATTAGGAGTAACTGAAATTGCTCATAAAATGAGTACTAACAAAAGTGCAGTATACCGAATGTTAGCAACTATGGTTGCATTAGATGTAATTCAGCAAAATCCTGAAAATGATAAATATCGTTTAGGGTTAAAACTATTCGAATTAGGGCAACGTGTTTCTATCAATAAAAACTTTATTAATAAGGCAAAACCTTATATGGAGGAATTAGTAAAACGTGCCGATGAAACCGCTCATTTAGCCATCTATAAAAATCAAGAAGTTTATTTTTTAGACAAAGTAGAAGGTCCTCACGATTTACAAATTAACACTCAAATTGGTTCTAAAAAACAATTGTATTGTACCGGATTAGGAAAAATAATGCTTGCTTTCGGCGAGCCAAATTACAAAACAGTAATTCAAAATTTATCTTTAGAAGCCATTACCGGTAATACCATTACAAATAAAACAAAACTTCTTTTAGAAATTGATAAAATAAAAAAAGAAGGGTTTGCCTTAGATATGGAAGAAAATGAAGTTGGATTAATCTGTGTTGCTGTTCCAGTATTTAATCGGAACGGACAGTTTATTGCTGCAATCAGTAACTCTGGTCCAACTGCTAGATTTAATGAAGCTAAAATTCAGAATTACACAGATGTATTAAAAGAAACGGCAAACCAATTGAAATTGATTTTCAATTAATTGACATCATTATGAAGAAAATATTAAACTACATAAACGGAGAGTTCGTAGCGCCAGTGGCAAACGAATGGATTGATAACTATGACCCATCTAACGGTGAAGTGTATAGTTTAATTCCAAATTCATCAAAAGTAGATATTAAAAACGCTTATCAAGCAGCAGCTGATGCTTTTCCATCTTGGTCAAATACTACTTTAGAAGAACGAAGTAAAATACTTTCTAAAATAGCTACACTAATTGAAGAAAACCTTGAAGAATTTGTAGCAGCAGAATCTAAAGATAACGGAAAACCATTAAGTTTAGCAAGAGCTGTAGATATCCCTAGAGCTTCTAGTAATTTTCAGTTTTTCGCAAATGCAATTACACAGTTTTCTAGTGAATCACACGAAAGTGTTGGATTGAATGCTTTCAATTTCACCTTACGTAGTCCCATTGGTGTTGTAGGGTGTATTTCTCCGTGGAATTTACCTTTGTATTTATTCTCTTGGAAAATAGCTCCTGCTTTAGCTACAGGAAACACTGTAGTTGCAAAACCTAGTGAAGTAACCCCTATGACAGCTTACTTACTTGGAAGGATTTGTAATGAAGCTGGACTACCAAAAGGAGTTTTAAACATCGTTCATGGATTAGGTCATACAACAGGTCAAGCAATTGTTGCTCACGAAAAAATTAAAGCAATTTCTTTTACAGGAGGAACAGCAACTGGAGCACACATAGCACGTACAGCTGCACCGATGTTTAAGAAATTATCATTAGAATTAGGGGGTAAGAACCCTAATTTAATTTTTGCAGATTGCGACTATGAAAAGATGTTGAACGTTACGTTAAAGTCTTCATTTGCTAATCAAGGTCAAATTTGTTTATGTGGATCTCGTATTTATGTAGAACGTAGTATTTACGACAAATTTAAAACAGACTTTGTGGCACGAGTAAAAGCTTTAAAAGTAGGGCATCCATCAGAACCTGATACTAATATTGGAGCATTAGTTTCTAAACCACACATAGAAAAAGTAAAATCATATATTGATATCGCTGAACAAGAAGGGGGAACAGTTGTCGCTGGAGGTAACTATGTAACCGTTAAAGGTTATGAAAACGGATATTATTTAGAGCCAACTGTAATTGAAATAACTGAACCTAATTGCCGATTAACTCAAGAAGAAATTTTTGGGCCTGTAGTTACCATCATGCCATTCGATACTGATGAAGAAGCATTAGCCCTTGCAAACGGAGTTCGTTATGGTTTATCAAGTACAATTTGGACGAATAACCTGAATAGAACAATGCTTTTAGCAAAACAATTAGAGGCAGGGATTGTTTGGGTTAACACATGGTTGATGCGTGATTTAAGAACCCCATTTGGTGGGACAAAAGATTCAGGTGTTGGAAGAGAAGGTGGTTTAGAGGCTTTACGTTTCTTTACTGAACCAAAGAATATATGTATAAAATTTAATTAAAATGTCACTTCGAGTGATTTGTGATATAGATAAAATTGTATCGAGAAGTCTCACAAGTAATAAACAATACAGATTCCTTTTTTCAAGGGAATGACAAAACATAGTAATAACTAAAAACGGATTCCCGATTCCTCGGGAAATTAATATGAATTTAGACTTAACAAACAGAAACGCATTAGTTTGCGGAAGTACACAAGGAATAGGAAAAGCATCTGCTAAGCAATTGGCAGAAATGGGAGCTAACATAACTTTAGTAGCAAGAAACGAGGACAAGCTAAAAACTGTTTTAACTGAATTAGACTCTAGTAAAGGACAAACTCATAACTATATCATTGCTGACTTTCAAAACCCTACTGATTTAGGTGCTAAGATTACCAGTGCTAATCAAGAATATCACATTTTAATTAATAATACCGGTGGGCCAGCTGGAGGGCCAGTATTTGGAGCAACTTTAGATCAGTTTGAATCTGCGTTTACACAACATTTAAAATGCAACCATATATTAGCACAAGCAGTTGTTCCGGGAATGAAAAAAGCCGGATTTGGTAGAATTGTAAATATTATTTCTACTTCTGTAAAACAACCTTTAGCAGGCCTAGGAGTATCAAATACTATTCGTGGTGCTGTTGCAAGTTGGTCAAAAACCTTAGCCGGTGAATTAGGTGAATTTGGAATTACAGTAAATAATGTATTACCAGGAGCTACCGGTACTGAACGCTTGAATGAAATCATCAATAATAAAGCTACAAAAAGCGGGAAATCATTCGATGAAGTTTCAGCTGCAATGAAATCACAAGTACCAGCAAATCGTTTTGCTAAACCTGAAGAAATTGCTAATGCTGTTGCTTTTTTAGCTTCAGAAGCTGCTTCATATATCAACGGAATCAATGTTCCTGTTGACGGAGGGAGAACAAAAAGCTTATAACGCAAACATGTTAATTTGATACTCCTTAAAAAATTGAGTATATTATAAAGATCAAAACTACCCAATAATACATTATGAAAAGAAAACTTCGCATAAACGGTCATTCACATTTACTTCCCTATCCAGAAGAAATCCCTGCATTTATGAAGGAAAAAGAAATTTTCTGGGTTGATGATGAACGTAAATACATGTTACAAAAAGGTTGGAAACGCCCCGTAACAGATTCTAGTTTTTTCTTAAATGAGAAATTAGAATGGATGGAGAAAAACAAAATTGATCATGCCGTAGTTTTAAATCTTTCTCAATTATACGGTAATGGATTGCGTATTGAAGAAATGAAACATGCCTTAAAATTTCAAAATGATTTTAATGCAAAAGTACAGCATAATAACCCTAGTAAATTTACTTGTGGATTTGTAGTACATCCGGGGTTTATAAATGGTGCTTTATGGGAAATTGAACGTTGTGTTGAAGAATTAGGAATGAAGGTATTGTGTTTACCAACGCACTACATGGATTCTATTGGGCAATGGCGTTGTATTTTTGACGAAGAGAATGACCCTATTTTTGAATTAGCGAATAAATACAAATTAGCTATTGAAGTACACCCTTATGATGGTGATAAAATGATCAAACTGGCGAATACCGCTTGGCGTTTTCACTTGGTTTGGATGTTAGCACAATGTGGTGATGCATATCATTTCTATACATTAAACGGAATGCAAGAACGCTACCCGAATATCAGAACTTGTTTTGCACATGGTGGGCAATTAGCACAAATGAATTTAGGGCGTCGTATTCAAGGGTTTGACGGTAGACCTGATTTATTTGAAGGAAAAACACATCCAAGAAAAGCAGTAGGACATAAAAATATTTATTTCGACACGCTTGTTCATGACACTGATTCGTTAAAACTTACATTTGAACGACAAGGGACTAAGCAGGTGATAATGGGGTTAGATGACCCATATCCTTTAGGAGAAATGGAAAGTGATGCACAATCATCTTATCCTGGAAAAATATTAGACTTAGCCAAAGAACGTAACTTGTTAAATGAAAAAGAATACGATGATATTTGGGAACATAATGTATTGAATTGGTTATTTGGTGATGATGAAAAAGCAAAAGAAGAATTAGTTAAAAAGATCTTAGCTGCAAATTAACCCCTGCCTTGATTATTAAACGATAAAGTGTACTAGACCTCATAAATTTTATATATTTATGAGGTCTAATTATTTAAACACATTTATGACTGACGTTACTTCTTTTTACAATTTATCCCATATTTTTATTTCTGGTATTGGAGCAGTACTTCTAATTGCCATTTGGTATAATATTAAACAAAGATTTAGTAGCTTATTGGAAGAAGACCAGTCTAATAAAAGAGTGGATAAAGGGTTATTGTATTTAAGTTTTGCGATGCTTGTTTGGGTAGCTTCTGGATGTTGGACCTATTTTGGAAACTCATTAAGTTTACAAAAAGAAATTGGGTTCCAGTTAGGTATAAATTTACTTTCTATTATCAATAACCTATTTTTACTATTGGCGCTATTTTACTTCTATTACGCTCCTAAATTTATTTACAACAACATCAAGAATGTCAAAATAATTATAGTCATCATTATTATTACCTCATTATTAACATTCAGTTTATCTAACTACTTTGGCACAAATAACATTAGTAACGGAATAAAAATTAATGGTATTCCAGATGTGATATTATCAGCCTTTTTATGCTGGTTATTGGCAGTATCCTTTTTCAAAACATTTATTTATAGAGGTTTAAAAATCATTGCATATCTTTCAATAGCAGTAATACTTTTAGTATTTGTATCACAATTGTCAGATGTATTCATCCATTTTGGAAACGAATTCAGTAACAATTTCATTAAAATAATTGCAAAAACTTCCTTGATTTGTATTTGCTTAGTACTCGCAACAACATGGGTAATTCGGTTAGCAAGTATGCCAAAACCAAATGAAATGAATCTTAAGTTTCTTGATTGGGGTTTAGTTACTATTAGTATACCAGCAAAAGGAGTTATTAATCGAACTATCGATTTTAAATCTAAAACAACCCAATACAAAAACTTATTAAAATTTGCAATTAGGAGAAAGTATGGAGAGGGCAATTTACAAAGTATTTTAGTGAGTTCTGGAGGGGAAATAAAAAGTCAAACTTATCTTACAAGAATCATAAAAAATATCAACGAAATTTTAGAATTAGATAATCATAATCTTTTAGAAAGACGTGACTTACTCACCTTTATTGGCGAGGGAAACTATCGTTTACGTATGCTTCCTAATAATATTACTATAGATACTACCCTACTAGAGGAATTTAATAAGAATACTGAAAATCAAACTTATAGTACTATTTGTAATTAATTGTTTCTAGGATTACAAAAGCTCACAAACCATTATTTTTTAGAATAAAAAAACACATCATTATTTTTTAGTAACCACAAGTTAGAGTTTTGCTTTCAACTTAAAATCTAAAAATAATGAACACTACTACCTCATCAAATCCAAATATTATATTTGGTCATCCAAAAGGATTATTTTATTTATTTTTTGCTGAATTATGGGAACGTTTTTCTTTCTACGGAATGCGTGCTCTTTTGGTTTTATATATGACCAAACAACTACTGTTTGAAGACACTATGGCTTTTGGAGTATATGCAGCTTATTCTTCTTTAGTATATGTCACCCCACTTATAGGTGGGATTTTAGCTGATAAAATATTAGGCTTTTCAAAAGCAATTACTATTGGAGGTATTCTCATGGCTTTGGGGCATTTTTTTCTAACTTTTGAACAACCAGTTTTCTTTTATGGCTCATTAGGGTTGATCATAGTAGGTAATGGTTTCTTTAAGCCTAATATTTCATCTTTAGTTGGCGAATTATATCAAAATGACAATGAAAAAAGAGATGCGGGATTTACCGTATTCTACTTAGGAATTAACGTTGGTGCTGCCATTGCACCACTATTATGCGCATGGATAGCAGAATTATACGGTTGGCATTATGGTTTTGTATTAGCAGGAATTGGTATGCTTGTTGGATTATTGGTTTTCAAAAAAGGACTTAAAAAAGATGCCTTTAACGGAAAAGGTGAAGCTCCTCAACCTATAAAAAAAACAAAGAAGGGAATTACTCAAGAACACAAAATAATACTTGGCGCAATTCTTTCCGTTCCTTTATTCGCTTTAATCATTAAATTTAACCAGTTTGAACATTATTTAGTTTGGCTTGTTTCAATATTCATTATAGGTTTTATTATATACATTCTTAAAACAGTAAGTATTAATGAAAGAAAGAGATTGTTTGTTGCTGTATATTTCACGGTATTATATGTATTATTTTCAGCCATTTTTGAGCAAGCAGGAAGCTCCTTAACTTTATTTGCTGACAGGAATGTGAATCTTATTGGTCTGAATGCTGCAGGAACCAATAGTATCAATGCAGGATTTATTATGTTATTAGCAATACCTTTTTCAATACTATGGACTTACTTAACAAAAAAAGGAAAGAACCCTAATTCTCCTATTAAATTTGGAATAGGAATGATTTTACTTGGCCTTGGGTTTGTTATTTTTGCTACTTCTGCTTCAAGTGCAGACACTTTTGCAAGAACGTCAATGTTCTATTTGGTAGTTGGGTATTTTGTACTAACTGTTGGTGAATTGTTCTTGTCTCCTATTGGGCTATCAAAAATGACAGAATTATCCCCAGCAAAGTATTTAGCATTTATCATGGGGGTTTGGCTGTCAGCAAATTTTTACGGTCACTTTTTTGCCGGGAAAATTGCAATTCTAACTGCTAGTAAAGAAGGTGGTTCTATATTCACTGAAGGTGGTTTTACTAAAATAATTGAATCGATTACTGGCTTAAATAACGAAATTGTTTCAAACGGTACTGAAGCCTTACAACAACTATTTTCCTATGTATCAATTTACGTAAGCTTTGGAATAATATCAATCATTGTTGGTATTATTGCTTTATTAATATCTCCTTTCATAAAGAAACTAATGATTGACATTAAATAAAATAATTGATAGAATAAGACCTCACATTTATTATATATTTGTGGGGTCTTATTAATTATAACAATATGCATTTCATACCTCAAGAATTAGATGATTACGTTGTAGCTCATTCACAAAAAGAACCTCAGCTACTACAGCAATTAACCCGTGAGACATATCAAAAAATACTACAACCAAGAATGTTGAGCGGGCATTACCAAGGGAGGGTATTGAGTATGATTTCTAAATTGGTAAACCCTACAACAATATTAGAAATAGGAACATATACTGGTTACTCAGCGTTAAGTTTAGTTGAAGGAATGAAACAAAATGGACAGTTACATACTATAGATATAAATGAAGAGCTGGTTGATTTTCAGCGAAAGTATTTTGACAAATCAGGTTTTGGAGAACGTATTCACCAACATTTAGGAAGTGCCATAGATATTATTCCAACCTTAGATGTCAAATTTGATTTGGTTTTTATAGATGCTGACAAACCTAATTATGTCAATTATTTTAATATCATTATCCATAAAATGAACCCTGGAGGAATTATACTTTCTGATAATGTATTATGGAGCGGTAAAATATTAGAACCTCTTCAACCTAAAGATCAATCTACAAAAGTACTCTTAGCATATAATAAACTTTTAAATGAAGATTCAAGGATAGAGACTGTACTATTGCCTATTCGCGACGGGCTGACAGTGAGTAGAGTTTTGTGATAATTTTTAACAAAGTCTTTTTTTTGTAACTATAAACAAACAGTTTTGCTATTACAAAACCAACAATGGCTCCTATAATTATATCAGAAGGATAATGAGCTGCAAGATATAGTCGGCTAAACATAAAAAGAAATGCCCAAATTATCAATATATAAATAGTTTTAAACCCTCTACTTAACAGAGATACAAAATAAGTAGCTATTGCAACAGAAGTAGCTGCATGACCAGAATAAAAACTAAAACTTGTTGGATGGATAACCTCTCTAAATAGCCCGTCCAATGACACATTATTACAAGGCCTAATTCTTACAACAATATTTTTAACTATTTCAGTTAACCCTAAAACTACACCAAACATAATAGCTCCAATTACTAAAATTACTAGTATTTGTTTTTTAGTGAATTTCTTAAGTGCAAAAAAGAATAATATTATAAAAAAAGGAATCCAAACATATATTTTGGTGACAAATAACCAAAATGGGTCTGTCATTGGGGTTCCAAATTCATTCAAAAAATCAAGTAGTAGTACATCATATTTTTGAATGAACTCTAACACTAAAATCGACGTTTAATTGGTCCCGTTAAATCATCAATTTCTTCTTTAACCTTATCTATTTCCTTTCTAACATCTCCGGTTAAATCCGTATCAATACCGTGTGTTTTAGCACTATTATGTATTTCAGATTTTATCTCATTGGTTGCATTTTTTATTTGAGACATCCCTTTTGCTAAACTACGTGCTATTTCTGGTAACTTATCTGTACCAAAAATCATCACTACAATAAAGAGGATAAATATAATTTCAACACCGCTAATGAATAAAAAATGTGTATACATGCTACAAATATAAATCTTATTCCGCATTTTAAGTATCTTGCAATTCAATATTATACAATTATGTGCAAGAAAATTAAATTAATATGGGAATTTCGTGGACCAACAGCCGAACAAACTGCCAAACATCATGTAATTCATTTAAAGGACTATATTGCAATTGAGAAACTTAACCTAAATGAAACGGGTTTAGAGATTTCAGGAGAATTTGGTGCTTCTGCTTATATGATTATTGAAGAAAGTGATATGCCAAAAGTAAAATCAGCATTAAAACCACATAGGGGACAGTATTATAATAAATAACTAATCCTTTTCTTCATCAAATTATAATTCACTTTTTTACATTTCAAAATGAAAAACACATTTTTCCTACTCATGTTATTAACCTTTATATCTGCATGCAATCAACAACAAGAGGTAGATTTATTAGTTATAAATGCAAAAGTGTATACCGTAAATGATTCTCAAAAAGAAGCTAGTGCTTTTGCTATTAAAGACGGTAAATTTATAGCAATTGGAAATACGCAAACCTTAACAGAACAATATTCGTCTACTAAACTTATCGATGCAAATCAAAAATCTATTTTTCCTGGATTAATAGACGCACATTGTCATTTTTTAGGAATGGGTTTAGTTGCTCAAAAAATCAGATTAGAAGGAACTAAAAGTTATGATGAAGTTTTAGAAAAATTAGTTGGTTTTCAAAAAGAGAAACAACTCCCTTTTATAACTGGAAGAGGATGGGATCAAAATGATTGGGAAATAAAAGAATATCCTACAAAAGAAAAATTAGATAGTTTATTCCCTAATGTCCCTGTAGTAATCCGTCGTGTAGATGGACATGCGTTATTAGCAAATCAAGCCGCTATAAACTTAGCAGGCGTAACAATAAACACACCCTTTTCTGGAGGAGAGATACTCCAACAAGACGGTAAATTAACCGGGGTTTTTATTGATAAACCAATGGAGTTAATAATGTCCGTAATTCCAGTACCATCAAAAGAAGAAACTACAAAAGCACTACAAACTGCAGAAAACATCTGTTTTAGCTTAGGACTTACCACTGTTAACGAAGCTGGATTAGAAAAACATGAAATAGAATTAATTGACAGCCTTCAACAAGCTAAGTTATTAAAGATGAAAATATACGCTATGGCTTCTGCTAATAAAGAAAACCTAGACTATTACTTAACTAAAGGAATTGTAAAAACAGATCGTTTAAACGTTCGTTCTTTTAAATATTATGGTGATGGTTCTTTAGGTTCTAGAGGAGCCGCTATGAAAGAAGTTTACTCTGACAAAGATCATCATCACGGAGCATTGATTTATAGTGTAAAGAACTTAAAAGAAACTGCTAAGCGTATTGCTGAATCTGATTTTCAAATGAATACACATGCTATAGGAGATTCAACTAATTATATTGTTCTTAAAACATATAAAGAAGCTTTGGAAGGTAAGAAAGATAGACGTTGGAAAATTGAACACGCACAAATTATTGACCCTGATGATTTTCATTATTTCGAAAACATCATCCCATCAGTACAACCTACTCACGCTACTTCTGACATGTATTGGGCTGGAGACAGGGTTGGTAAAGGCCGAATAAAAAGTGGTTATGCCTATAAAAAATTACTGAACAAATACGGGAAAATAGCTTTAGGAACAGATTTTCCTGTCGAAAAAGTGAATCCGATGTTAACCTTTTATGCAGCAGTAGCTCGTAAAGATTTAAAAGGATTTCCTGAGAATGGGTTTCAAATTGAAAATGCATTAACTCGCGAAGAAACCTTAAAAGGAATGACTATCTGGGCTGCTTTCTCTAATTTTGAAGAGAATGAAAAAGGAAGTATCGAAGTTGGAAAATCAGCTGATTTTATAATTTTAGATAGAGATATCATGACTGTAAATGAGAATGACATCCCTAAAACCCAAGTTCTAAAAACATTTTCTAACGGTGAGTTAGTATTCCAAAAACAGTAAGCTAATGAATACTTACATTGTATTATTAAGAGGTATTAATGTTGGAGGTCACAATAAACTTCCAATGGCTGATTTACGTACGCTATTATCTACAAATGGGTATGGAAATGTAGCAACATACATTCAAAGTGGTAATATCCTTTTAGATTCAAATGAATCTGTTGAAAAAACCAACGAACATATTAAACTACTCATCAAACAACAGTTTGATTATAATATTCCCGTGGTAACCTTAACTGCTAAAGAAATTAAAAAATGTTTTACAGAAAATCCATATTTAAAAGTTGAAGACAATATTAAAAACTTACATGTTACTTTTCTGAAAAACAGTCCAGATAGTGAATTAGTTGAAAATTTAGATGTAAAGAGTGTAAACAATGACTCTTATAAAGTCACAGGGAAAATCATTTATTTACACACTCCTGATGGCTATCGGAATACTAAGTTTTCTAATGTTGAATTTGAGAAAAAACTAAATACTCAAGCCACCACTAGAAACTGGAGAACGACAACTAAATTATACGAAATGATTGCAGCTATATAAAATAACAAAGCCACTTTTTTAAAGTGGCTTTGTTATTTTTATTATCGAGTCAACCTATAAAGAAACGTACCCATTAATAGCGCTATGTTTTTTAATTGCTTTATATAACTTTTGTTTAGAATCCTTACTGTAACCAGCTTCACGATAAACAATCTTATTATTTTTTATCACTAAGGTTAATGGAACCATACGAACACCTAATGCTTTTCTTAAGTTTTTATCTCCATCAAGTAATACATCAAAATTTCAATTACCAATTTTCACTAAGCTCTTAATCTTATTTGTTTCACTTGTTTTATCAATTGATACTGCATAAAACTTAACACCAGTATCATCTTTCCAGTTTTGATACACTTTATTTATTGCATTTAATTTCTTTTTACATGGAGCACATTTTGTAGACCATAAAGACAATACCGTTACCTCATTAGAAGTCATTGATTTTGTCGTAATTGTTTTTCCTTCTAAAGTTTGTAAGTCTACGTTTTCCAAGGTTTTTTTGAGAAAAAGAAAAGCTACTAAATACTAGTACGGTGATTAAAAATAAGGTTTTCATAAGAGGTTGGGGTTTAATATGCTTATATAAATGAAACAAGATTAAAAGCATTTACCCTAAAATTAAATAAAAAAAACCTCATTTAAATGAGGTCTTTTTTATTAGTATGTTGTGTTTGTTACAACCTTACGATAACAGATTTCGATTTGCTATCCCAGTGTAATAAATGCTTATTTTCGTTAAACCAGTTTTTCCAAGTAGCCAAGTCGTTACTTTCAGTTTTACCAATAGTTTGGTGGCTATATCCTGATTTAGATTTTAAATTTGAAATTTGTTCTAAAAAATTGCTGGCAGAAATTAATTCAATACTATACCCTTCTTCTAGGTTGTGAAATTCTTCAATGATTGAAATACGTTCTTGAACATATTTACAAGCTTTTTTATCTAAATCAATTTTATCATTGGAAAAAGAAAAACTACTAAATAAGATTGCGGCAATTAAAATTAATGTTTTCATAATGTTTGGGATTAATCTGTTTATATAAATGAAACAAGACTAAAACCGTTTACCCTAAGTTTAAATAAAAAAACTTTATTTTCTCCTAGAATGTCTTTTTATAATACTCAATTACTGCTGAGCAAAATAATGATAATCTTTTAAAATAGTATCTACAAAATCCATAGGATTCTGAGTGGTAGTGACTCCTGTTAATTCTATAATTTTATTATGGAGCTTTAAAATAACTTTATGATTTCTTTTTTCCTTAGCATCATCATATACTTTTTTAATTGTATGAATATCATTATCCGTTAACAATGTAGCTTGTGAGTATATAGGAGTATAGCTGTCTGACACATCATTAGCAATTGTATCATTTAACGTAATTCTTTTCTTTTCAGAAATAACAGTCGTAGTTGCTGCTATATCACCTAATCGCTGTCCTTTTCCATTTAACAAAATTGTTAAAACAGCCACCGAACCACTCGCCAAAGTAAGGTCGACAATACGCAATAACCAACGTATTAAGTAACTTCCAAATGTTGGTTTAGTCCCATCTATCTTTACTACTCTAGTTTTATTAAAATATTTACCTGGTGTTTGTCCGTTCATTAGAACTTCAAAAATTAAACTGTAAAAAAAGATAGGCAAACCTAAAAGCACATATAAATTCATATACTCCATACTAGGAGCTATGTCTAGCATCGCCATTATAAAAAAAACAATAATATAATAACCTGCCATGAATAGAGCATCAATTAAATAAGAGCCAATACGTGTTGTAATGTGGGCTACGTTTTGATTTATTGAAATGTTTTGAGCAGTTTCTATTTGAAAATTATCCATTAATTAGTTTCTCTCTTTTAGTATTGATAATTCTTTAACTTTTTTTAGTTTTGCTAAGATAAAGATAATCTATGATTAGAGACGTTTCTCATAAAATTTACTGTGTGTTTTTTTCTA
>Ga0209395_1005474_pt1 | contig 14298 bp, 10 predicted proteins | sample GOMGulsemesocosm_3_FD_184635 | JGI IMG/M metagenome (GOLD analysis project Ga0209395, IMG submission 184635) | Methane-oxidizing microbial communities from mesocosms in the Gulf of Mexico - GOM9D Gulf of Mexico (SPAdes) (version 2) | ecosystem: Environmental > Aquatic > Marine > Cold seeps... | reverse complement strand
TTCATCATTTTCATTGCTTCTAAGATACATAATGTATCACCAACACTAACTGTTTGGCCGATAGTAACAAACGGAGCTGCACCTGGAGATGCGGCATTATAGAAAGTACCAACCATAGGAGAGCGAACTTGATGGCCCGCTACTTCTGCTGGAGCGGCTTCAACTGCTGCTGTAGGTGCTGCGGCTGCGATTGCAGGCGCTGCTACTGGAGCAGGTGCTGCTGCGTATTGTACCGGTGCAGGTGCTGCAGTGCTGCTGAAACGATTGATTCGAACCGATTCTTCGCCTTCAGAAATTTCTAATTCTGCAATGCCAGATTCTTCAACAAGTTCAATCAGTTTTTTAATTTTACGGATATCCATAATAATCTCTTTCTTATTTGTTGTTAGTTTGCTTTAGCTGTTTGGCAGCAGAAAGCAGTGCAAATTCATAACCATCAGCACCTAATCCACAAATAACGCCTTTGGCGACATCTGAAAGATAAGAATGATGACGAAATTGTTCTCGCGCGTGTACGTTAGAGAGGTGTACTTCGATGAATGGGATTGAAACCCCTAATAATGCATCTCTAATCGCTACGCTAGTATGTGTATATGCTGCCGGGTTGATAATGATAAAATCAGTATTGCCCATTGCCGCATGAATATGATTAATAAGCTCGTGCTCTGCGTTAGATTGTTCGTGGCGCAGATCAATGTCGTGCTCAGTTGCAACATCGGTCAAATGTTCTACAATGTCACTAAGTGTTTGATAGCCGTAAGTCTCAGGTTCTCTTTTACCTAAAAGATTTAGATTCGGTCCGTTGAGTAACAATATTCTAGGTTTGTTCGACATATTGCTTCCATTGTCTGGTAAAATCATACTAACTTCGTCAATAATATTCACATCGTTAGTATTTCTGAAAACTTCAATTATAAATATATATAAAGTATAATTGTTGCTACTTTTCTACACATTATATGATTTTCGAAGAATATAACAGCATTTAACTGGTCTTATCTGATATTTTATTAAAGTTTACACTCTAACTTAAACCTCACGCATATTATAAATAGAGCTATTATCACTTCGGGTGTTGGTGGCTTTAAGGATGGTATTGTTGATAGCTTTGTCAATTAATAGGGGTGATAGTGACAGAGGATACAGTAATAAAAAATCGGCGTAGCCAAGGCGAAAGCTACACCGATGAAAGGTAATAAAGCGATAGTAGGTTATTTAGCTACTATCGTGGACTGTTTAGGCTTCTTGCTTTTCAGCAATTAAGGTATCAACGACACTTGGGTCTGCGAGTGTTGATGTATCACCTAAGGTATCAGTTTCATTGGTTGCTACTTTACGTAGAATACGGCGCATGATCTTACCCGAACGGGTTTTTGGTAATGCTTGTGTCCAATGTAAGGTATCCGGTGTGGCAATAGCACCAATCTCACTACGCACCCATTGCTTCACTTCTTTTAGTAATGCTTCATCGGCTTCTTCACCTGCATTTAGCGTCACGTAAGCGTAAATACCTTGACCTTTAATATCGTGTGGTACACCGACTACTGCTGCTTCGGCAATCTTGCTATGGGCAACTAAGGCACTTTCAATCTCAGCGGTACCCATACGGTGACCAGAAACATTCAGCACGTCATCGACACGACCTGTGATCCAGTAATAACCATCGATATCACGTTTAGCACCGTCACCTGTGCAGTACATGTTCTTGAATGTTGAGAAGTAGGCTTCTTCGAAACGACTTTCATCGCCATAAATACCGCGCATTTGTCCAGGCCAAGAATCTAAAATAACCAAGTTACCTTCATTCTCACCTTCTAATAAGTTACCTTCATTATCGACTAACGCCGGGTTTACACCGAAGAATGGACGAGTTGCAGAACCTGGTTTTAGGGTTGTTGCACCTGGCAGTGGAGTAATTAAAATACCGCCTGTTTCTGTCTGCCACCAAGTATCAACAATCGGTGTTGATGAGTTACCAATGGTATCGTAATACCATTGCCATGCTTCAGGGTTAATTGGTTCACCTACTGAACCCATTAAGCGTAATGAAGTACGTTTAGTGCCAATGATGGCATCATCGCCTTTCGCCATCAGTGCGCGAATAGCTGTTGGCGCTGTATAAAGTGTCGTTACTTGATGTTTGTCTACGACTTGGCTCATACGTGCTGTATCTGGGTAATTTGGTACACCTTCGAATAATACCGTCGTGGCTGCGTTCGCGAGTGGTCCATAAACTAAATAGCTGTGGCCGGTGATCCAACCTACATCGGCAGTACACCAGAATACGTCGTTCTCTTGATGATCAAATACGTATTTGAACGTCATCGTGGCATAAACTAAATAACCACCAGTGGTATGTAATACACCTTTAGGTTTACCCGTTGAGCCGGAAGTATAAAGAATGAATAATGGATCTTCGGCATTCATCGCTTCAGGTGCACATTCAGTTGGCTGGTCTTTAACGACGTCATGCCACCATAGATCACGGCCTTCATGCCAAGCGATATCAGCTTTGGTACGGGCAAAGACAATGACATTTTCAACTGTGGTTACTTGTGGTTTAGCTAAGGCGTTATCAACACAATCTTTCAGGCGAGTAATACGGCCTGCACGCACGCCTTCATCGGCGGTGATGACTAATTTTGCACCGCAGTTATCAATACGATCAGCGAGGGCTTCGGCAGAAAAACCAGCAAATACGATCGTATGCACGGCACCAATACGGGTACAGGCCAACATCGCAATCGCAGCTTCTGGCACCATCGGCATATACAGACAGACTAGATCGCCTTTTTTAATGCCTTGGGCTTTTAATGCATTGGCAAATTGACAGACTTGTTCATAGACTTCTTGGTAAGTAAGATTTACGGAATCTTCTGGATTATCACCTTCCCAAATAATTGCAGTTTTGTTGGCATTATCTTTTAAGTGACGATCAAGACAGTTGGCTGATACATTAAGTTCACCGTCTTGGAACCATTTAATGTCGACACTACCTGGTTGGAAGCTGGTGCTTTTAACTTGGCTATAAGGTTTGATCCAATCAACTATTTGCCCTTGCTCACGCCAAAATGCTTCCGGGTCGGTGATTGAATGCTTGTACATTGCTTGATAAGCACTGTCATTTAATAAACTGTTTTGCGCAAATTCTGCAGGTACCGGATATAGTTTAGTGTCGCTCATTGTTCTTCCTTAATAGTATTTAATTCCTTGTCCACATCTGGATGTAAGCATGTTTTATCGTGGTTTATGTTTACATCTGCTGTGAATAAAAATGCCATGACCGCTAATATCTAGCAATACGACTTTAGTATTAATGATAGTTTTTTGTGATAATTTTGCTTTAATTGGTCGTTTATTTTGACGAAACAAAGGCTAGGTCATCATAATATTTTATGGAAAAATAGCGCATCTCTATTACTAAGGGCGTAGAATATCGATAATTATTGGACTGATATTTCATTATTTAGGGATTAAACATGGGCTTTGCACTGCCTTCATCAATATGGATGGGACTTTATTACGCCTTTTTCTTCGGCGTGTTTGGTATTCTGCTGCCATTCTGGGCGTTATGGCTAAAGGGCGAGGGTATCTCTACAGAAATGATCGGTAGCATGCTGGCATTTGCACTGGTTGCCCGTTCTGCCGGGGCGTTATTATTGACCCGTAACTTGATCTCCACTACCTCGCTATTGACCCGGGTTCAGCGCTTAACGCTAACCGCTATTGTCGCCTTCTCTGGTTTTTATCTGATTGAAAATGTCTATGCGATCTTTTTATTAGTCATTTTAACTAACTTTATATTTTCACCTTTGATGGCTTTAGGCGAAACGATAGGTGCGAAGTTAGTACGCTACAATAATATGGATTATGGCAAAGTGCGGTTATGGGGCTCGATTGGTTTTATGTTGTCGAGTGCGTTAACCGGTTTTTTGGTCGAAGAATTTGATCATAAAGTAATTTTGCTATCGATTATCGTTGGACTCGGGATCTTATTTCTACTGACTATTACACCAGCGCAGAATATGCCTGAAGGTGGATCTGCAACCAGCAAACCGAGCTCCGGTATTTTGACTATTTTAAAGCGTCCGGTATTTTGGCCATTTTTAGCCATCACCTCATTATTACAAGGTGCTCATGCGGCTTATTATGGCTTTGGGGCTGTTTACTGGCAAGATATTGGTATTAGCGAAACTTATATCGGTTATTTCTGGAGTGTGGGGGTTGTTGGTGAGATCTTCTTTTTAGCTTTTGGTAAACGCTTCTTTGGTAATGTCAGTATTGCTATGATGTTTGTCATTGCTGCAGCCGGTAGTGTATTACGCTGGACCACATTAGGTTATGCCGTTGATGTTGCACCAATCATGTTGTCACAGTTATTACACGGAGTGACGTTTGGTGTCGCGCACATGGCATCAATGCGTTATATGGCGGAATGTGTCAGTGAAGAAGATGCGGTAGCGACCCAAGCTATTTATGCCGCGCTGCCGTTTAGTTTAGCTATCGCGATGCTGACATTTGTATCTGGATTATTTTACCCAATCGTCAAAGCTGACATCTTTATTTATATGGCCTTAGCTGTGTTGCCGGTATTCTTCATTGCCCGTAGCAAGCATATCTAAGTTGCTAACTTAGTCCAACAAACCATTGAACAGTACCACTTTTGTGTTCAATAGGTCGTGGATGGATGATTTTTTCACTCGATCAAAAAAGCCTCCGACGAGGAGGCTTATTTAACTAAGTCAGCACAGTTTCTTCGTCGTGCTGAGTACTATACGATGAACTTATTCAGAATGTTTTCTTGTTCTCGTACATTTTCTGTTTGAATCTTCATCGCCATATTCGCGTCATTAGCACCTTCAGAAACTTGCACAGAAAAATCTTTAATTTTTAAAGTATTTGAATTGATCTCTTCTGCCACTAAGCTCTGCTCCTCTGCAGCAGAAGCTATTTGTAAATTCATATCAGAGATAGACTGAATAGCATCTCTGATACGCTGTAGGGCGTAGTTTGCTTCTAGTGCTTTGTCTACAGTACTGGCTGCACTCTCTTTACTTAACCCCATAGCTTTCACAACAGAACTTGTACCAGATTGGAGTTGTTCAACCATAGTACGTATTTCCATCGTGGATTGTTGTGTTCTTTGCGCAAGAGTACGTACTTCATCGGCAACGACGGCAAAACCACGACCTTGTTCCCCTGCACGTGCAGCTTCAATAGCAGCATTAAGCGCAAGTAAGTTAGTTTGGTCTGCTATATCGTTAATAACTTGTAAGACAGTCGCAATACTGTCGGTCGCATTTTCTAATGACTTAACTTCGGCTACTGCTTCATCTATACGACCAGAAAGCTCATTTATAGATTCAGTTGTGCTGTTAACAACCGAGGTGCCTTCTTGAGTTGCATCATCGGCTTCTTGAGCTGCTGCGGCAGCTCCTTGTGCGTTACCCGCCATATCAGTAGACGTCGCAGCCATTTCATTCATCGCAGTCGCTAATTGTTCTAGCTCTTCAAGTTGATTTTGCATTGCTATCGTCGCCCCCTCCGAACCTTGAGCTGTCGCTTCTGCATTAAGTAAAATTTCGCCACCGATGGACTTAAGTTGCTTAATTTGACCTTGAAGGTTTTCTGTAAAAGTATTAAATCGAGAAGCAAGTATGGCAAATTCTTTATCAACATCAGTTTTGAGACGTTGCGTTAAATCTCCATCTCCTGATGCCACATCTTGAATCGAATCGCTTAAGAAACCGAGTGGTCGCATCAATTTAGTAATCAGCATCAATAAGATAACAATACTGATAATCATAGCGAAAACAGTAAATATTATCGATTCTGTGCGCATTTTTGCAACAGAAGCAAAAGCGATATCTCGATCAAGTGCCACACCAATAAACCAATCTTGATTCGGTACTTTAACAAAATCAAAAACAAACTCTGCACCGTTTATATCAACAGATTGAGCTTCCTGTTTAATTTCAATATTTGGTTGATAAGAGGAAAACGCTTTACCATTTTTATCTTTGTCTGGGTGAGCAATCGTGGCGCCACTGCTATCGACAATAAACAGATAACCGGCATTAAATAGATCGACATTGTTGACAAGTTCAGCAAGCCCGACAAGACTAACATCAAAAAATAGCGCCCCCATAAATTGACCATTCTTGTTAAGCGGGGTTGCGATAGAAATCAAAATATCATTAGTTACAGAATCTGCATAAGGCGCGGTGACAATAAGGTCATTGGTCTTTTTTGCATCTTTATACCAAGGACGCTGGCGTGCGTCCCATGACGGTCCTGGATCCCAACTTGCACTCCCCGAAATTGCGTTGCCATTAACATCCAAACCACCTCCTGCTAGCAGAAACGGCTTGCTTAGTGCTGGTTGTGCTAATGTGTTTTTGATTGCTGCGGGAGACAAGTCTTGCTGAGCTATCTCGGTGACATAGCGAGCGACATCTTTACGTCCTTCCATTTCAGCGACAACGTTATTTTTAACGCTTTGCATTATATCGTGAATACTATTTTGAATCGTACTTTCAAGTTCTGATTGAACAGTCATGACCTGCTTTGCAGAGAGCAAGCTAACCGTCGTTATAATTAAAATGGAAGATGCAATAACAATTTTGTGACTAAATTTCATATAATTCCCTTTTAAGTGCTCTCTTTACAGATACCTGATATTAAAAATGGTATTTAAGATCCAATTTACGATCAATTCACCGCATTTATCAAATTAATGTGGCGAGAATGGGAGCTGGGTTTCGATGTTATCGATAACTCAGAAAAATTAACTCCTTTAGTGATACATGCTGTGGTTGTAACAGAGTAAGCCTTTTTAGGTAATATTGATTTATTGAAACACTATTTTACAGCGTTATTGGCTGATGAAGGTTTTTGTCATAGGTGGATAACACAAGCCCGCGACAGCGCACCCTTGATAATGGATGGTGATGTTACTCGCGGGTGCTAAATCGGCAACGGGTACTGATAGCATTAATTCGTACTGAAAGATTTCGACGTCGCCAAAATATTCATCATGATAGTCTTTACCTGCAGGCAAACCATCGATAGTGTGTTCGGTACCATTAATGGTGACACGCAATTTATTCTTATATAAATAATAACCATCGGTAATTTGCCAAAAGACATTAAGGTGTTCGCCTTGTTGCAGTTGCGAAAAAACAAAGGCCTCTTCGGCAGGCAAAAATGCTGGCGCGCTTTGTGGTTTATTTGCAAATAGACTAAAATTATTATTGGCTAATACGGGGGTGGCAGTTTGCAGAACTAGGCTGCTGGCTAATAAAAGCATCGATTTTAGGTTCATTTTTTCCAACTTTATAGTATTTTCGTTGTCTTAATTATGGTGTCTGTCACTGAGTATTATGGACTATCTACTAGGCGATAACTTGAAAATGGGGCTAATGCCCTTATGTTACTTTATATCATAACCGTTTTGTGCGGATTTTGTAGATAAGTGAATAACAAGGGGATACCTTGATAAGCTGTCTACTATAACTAAATTTTGAGAGGTTAATGTGTTAGGTCGTTTATTTTTTCTGTTTACTGCGATGACATTAATTGAAGTGTATGTACTAATGTCGATAGGCTCGTTATTAGGTGCAGAACTGACTATTGGTATTATTGTTTTAACTGCGTTTGCCGGTTCTTACTTGGTACGTAACCAAGGCGTACAAACGGTGCAAAAACTACAAGCGCGTTTAGCTGCGGGTGAAGCTCCGGGACAAGAAATTGTTGAAGGTATTATGCTGCTGGTATGTGGTGTGTTACTGGTTACGCCTGGTTTTGTGACTGATGCGTTAGGTTTGTTAGTATTAACACCACAAATTCGAGCTCGTTTAGCGAAAGCGATTATTGCTCAGTACAAAGATCGTATTATTCCGCAATCGACGTTTACTGGTGGTGCACAAGGCTTTCACTATTCATCGCATTCTTCATCAACACATAGTTCACAATCCTCACCATTCCAACAACAGCCTGGCTCGTCTAATAGCGCTAAAAATGACGGCGCTATCGAAGGTGATTTTGTTGAAGTAAACCGAGATGACAATAAGCTTAATTAATAATCGATAAAGCAATAAATAGCCAAAGGCGTGGTCGAAAGATCGCGCCTTTTTTGATCTTGCTGCGCTTGATATAAGTTATACTACTCCGCTATTGGTAAGCATTGCATAGCTATGGTATTTATTAGGTAAAGCAGTACTTAAATAGTTGCCAGCCGTGATGGCTGGCGTAGTAGCTAAGGATATAGAATGACTGGACAAGCAATACCAACAACAACAAGTGAGCTACAGGCCGTAAGTCATACAGGGAAAGTGATTTTAGTCGGTTCGGGTCCGGGTGATCCTGACCTGTTAACCGTTAAAGCATTACGTTTATTACAACAAGCGGAAGTGGTTGTGCATGACCGCTTGGTATCAGAAGAGATCATTGCCTTGATTAACCCGCAAGCTGAATGTTTCTTTGTTGGCAAACAAGCAGGCAATCATTGTGTTCCACAAAGCGGAATTAACCAATTGTTGGTGGACCTGTCCTTGCAAGGTAAGCAAGTGATCCGTCTTAAAGGTGGCGATCCATTTATCTTTGGCCGCGGTGGTGAAGAACTCGAAGCCTTATTACCGTTTAATATACCTTTTGAAGTGGTACCGGGTATTACTGCTGCATCAGGCTGTGCGGCATACGCCGGGATCCCGCTGACACACCGAGATTATACCCAAGGTGTGCAGTTTATTACCGGACACCTGAAAAATGACTCGCATCAGCTAGATTGGCCGTTACTCGGTAAAGCAACGCATACCTTGGTATTTTATATGGGCTTAACCCAAAGCACTGGCATTGCGAACAATCTAATCAAGCATGGTATGGATGTTGATATGCCGGTGGCGATTGTTGAGAAAGGCACAAGTAAGCAGCAACGCACACTGCAAGGATCGTTAAAAGATCTTGGTGATCTTGCTGCGCAAGCTGAAAGTCCGTCACTGATTATTATTGGTCAAGTGACTCAGTTAGCCAGCAAACTTGATTGGTTTAGCGCTACGCTTAATACTGCCGAATAGCGTTATAGAAAGGCTGGTAATAGTCAGGGTTATGGTTAACATAACCCTGATTGCTTTAACTTAAACTTTGATATCCACGTACAAATAGACGTACAGAACTTTGTAAATAGTGATTAATTTCCTGCTCTGATAACGACTCTTCAATATTAAATTCTAACCGTGTCCATTGCTCGCCTTTAACGATTGCCAATAATTGTATAGCCGCTTGGCGACAGTCTTCAATATCAAGCTCGCCACGGCGATGGTATTCAGCTAAACAATTGGCCAATTTGTCGATAACAAACAGCGGCCCCGCTTCAAAAAACAACCGAGATAAATGCGGATGGGCAAGGCACTCTGCTGCACAGGTTCGGTGTACTGCCATCGAATCAGCTGATGTGATCATGGCAAAAAAGCGTTGTGCAAATAGTGTTAGTGTCGATTCGACAGGTCCTAAATTCTCGGGTAACAGTTCTGTTACGCCCAATAATTCACATTTATAACTGATCGCGGTAATAAATAATTCGTCTTTGTTGCCAAAATGGCTATAAACAGTTTGTTTTGATACACCAGCTAATTTGGCGATGAGATCCATGCTGGTGGCTGCATAGCCATGTTGGGTAAATTGCACTGTTGCTGCATCAAGTATCTGATTTCTCTTTAATTCACTCTTCGTTCTAGGTTTATTCATCTATTCATACCGCTAATAATTTGGATGTACATTCCACTATTAAATGTTGCTAATACGTTAATATATACAAAATGGACTGTACGGTCTAGTTTGGTTTTGCTATCTTTATGGCTGGACTTGTCAGTCTAGTTTAGAAAAGACCGAAACAAAAGCGTTGCGTTGAATAGAGCGCAAAAAAAGGATATTGATTATGTTTAGAAAGAGTTACCTATCTTTGCTGAATACAAAAGCAGCACAATGGATAAGTATATTGCTAATTCCGCTTACACTACAAGCGTGTAGTGAGGTTGTTGCTGACGAAACGCAGGCGGTGTCACAGTATTTACAAGCCAGTAGTGAGTATTTGACTCAGCAAGACAGTTACCAAGTCGAAAATAAATTTGTCGGTAAGGTGATTGCTAAGCAAGATGCAAATTTAGGTTTTGAATTTGCGGGTATCATTAAAACGCTGCATGTGATTGAAGGGCAGCAAGTGAAGGAAGGTCAATTGCTGGCAGAACTTAATACGCAACTGCTATTAATAGAACGTAACCAGCTAGAAGCACAACTGCAACAAGCACAAGCAGAATTTGATTTGATCGAAGCGAACCTATCGCGGTTAAATTCGCTGAGTAAGCGTGGTTTTACTTCTGAGCAGAATATTGATGAGTTGTCTTCGCAAAAACGTGTCATTGCAGCCAATATTCGCAGTACCTTATCGGCACTGGAAGGAAGTCAGTATCGTATTGATAAATCGAAACTATTAGCGCCTTTTGATGGGATTGTAAGTAGTCGTCAAATAGCCCAAGGTGAGGTGATTGCTGCAGGGGCTACCGCATTTAGATTGTTACAAACGGGTGCTTCGGAAGTGACGCTTGGTGTACCTGCTAGTTTTATCTCCCAGCTGCAAGGCAAGGATCATCAACTCGAGATCGCAGGCATTAACTACTCTGCAAGTCTATTAAGTGTTGGTAATGAAGTTGATACGGTGACCCGAACAATTACTCTGCGGTTTGCATTAGCAGATAACAGCCCTGTTTATAATGGCCAACTGGCTTACCTTGCTTTGTCTCAAGCCTATCAGCAACCGGGTTATTGGGTTCCATTAAGCGCCATTACGGATGGTGTGCGTGGTATGTGGAATATTTACACCTTAGAGCAGGATATTACGCAGCAAGATCGTGATGATCATTCAGCTGCGACCGCTGCACTATTCCAGTTAAAAAGCACCACAGTAACGGTATTACATGCCACTGAAACGGCTGCGTATGTGCAAGGCGATCTGAAAAACAATCAAGCATATGTTAATGCTGGGATCCACCGTTTTGTCCCGGGACAGCGGGTAACGGTTCGCCATCAGCAAGCTTTTGCTCATAAAACCTTGGGTGAAAATACGTCGGAGCATAAGATATGATTAAGGCGTTTACTGAAAATAATCGCTTGATGGCACTGCTGATTATTTTACTCATTGTGGCAGGGCTTGGTTCATTATCAACGCTACCGCGCACGGAAGATCCTCGGATCACTAACCGCATCGCCAGTGTGCTGACCTTATTACCGGGAGCCAGTGCTGAACGTGTCGAAGCTTTAGTGACAGAGAAGATAGAGCAGAAGTTACGAAAACTGGCTGATATTAATCGTATTACCTCGACCTCTCGACCTGGTATCTCGATTGTGCAGTTGAAATTACACGATACCATTACTGATCCTGTGCCGATTTGGTCGCGGGTTCGAGATCTGCTTAATGATGTAACCAGTGAGCTACCGCCTGCGGTTGTCGCGCCACGATTAGAAGATGATCGTGGTTATGCATACACGCAATTGATCGCCGTTAAGTGGCAGGGCGACGGTGCAGTTGATTTAACAACATTGGGTCGTTACGGTAAAGAATTACAAAATCAGTTAAAGGTGGTTTCCGGTACTGATATTGTCAGTTTGTTTGGCCGCGGTGAAGAACAAATATTGGTGGAAATAGATAAACATTTAGCGGCGAATTTGTCGTTATCGACACAAGCTATTTCCAACATTATTTTAGCTGCTGATGCCAAAGTATCTGCCGGTAATATCATTAATGATTATAACCAAATGCAGATTGAAGTCGCGGGATCGTTTGATTCTGTTGATCGGATCCGTCAGATCCCCTTGCTCAATGACAGTAAAGGTGGTGTGGTTCGTTTAGGTGATATAGCGAAAATCAGTAAAAAATTACAGTGGCCAGCACAAGAGATTGCGCTTGTTGATGGTCAATATGCCGTGGTGGTATCCACACGTATGCTGCCTAATTTACGTATTGATAAATGGAGTACGCAGGTTGATGAAATAGTTGCCGGATTTAATCTGCAATTACCGTCCTCATTAACCACTGAAGTGTTGTTTGATCAATCCCAGTACACCGAAGACAGACTACAAGATTTGGTGGACAACATTCTGATTGGTTTTTCGATAATCGCCGTGGTGCTGCTAGTGACTTTAGGCTGGCGCGCAGCATTAATCGTCACCCTATCGTTGCCGCTAACGGTATTGTTCACCTTGACTGTGATGAATTATTACGGCTTACCTATTCACCAAATGTCGGTAACTGGTTTGGTTGTGGCATTGGGTATTATGGTGGATAACGCGATTGTGATGGCCGATACCATTCAGAAGCGTCGCCAACAGGGCTTAACCGCCAGTGCTGCCGTACAAGGTGCGGTTAAACATTTATGGTTGCCGTTATTAGGCTCAACTTTAACCACTATATTGGCCTTTATGCCGATAGTGATGATGCCGGGACCATCGGGTGAATTCGTCAGTGGCATCGCGTTAAGCGTTATCTTTGCTTTAATCGGTTCGTATTTGGTTTCACATACTATCGTTGCTGGTTTATCAGGGCGTTTTCTGGTTGGTGGTTCGTTAGGTGGAACGACGCAAGATGGCTCTGCAGCGACAGCGACTTGGTATAACAATGGCATTGAATTAGCTAGCTTAGCGATCGTTTTCCGTCAATCATTGGTATGGGTATTAGCCAGACCTAAACTCAGCATAGGTTTAGTATTTATCTTACCTTTGAGCGGTTTTATCTTAGCTAAACATCTGGATGAACAGTTCTTTCCGGCTTCGGATCGTGACATGTTTCATATCGAATTATTCATGCCAGTGCAAACCAGTATTATTGCCACTGAAGCCATGACTAAAACCATCAGTGATTTGTTAGCCCAGCAACAAGGGATCAGCAAGGTTCGTTGGTTTATTGGTAATAATGCTCCGTCTTTCTATTATAACTTGATGCCGAATAAAGATGGCGCGCAGTATTATGCTCAAGCGATGATCACGGGTGATAGCTTTCAACGGGTTAATGAATTAGTACCATCATTACAAATCTTACTTGATGAGGCGATCCCAGAAGCGCAGATATTAGTACGTAAACTAGAACAGGGGCCTCCTTTTAGAGCGCCAATCGAGTTACGTCTGTTTGGTCCTAATTTAGATACTTTAAAAACCTTGGGTGATGAAGCGAGACGGATCTTAATCGGTACCGAGAACGTGATCCATACCCGCGCGACAATCCAACCTGGATTACCGAAAGTATGGTTAAAAATTAATGAAGATGTCAGTCAATTAGCCGGATTAACGCTGACCGATGTGGCGACACAACTACAATCAACATTACATGGTACCGTCAATGGCTCGATTATCGAGGCCACTGAATCTGTACCAGTACGGGTACAGATTGCTAATGAGCAGCGTAGTAGCTTATCTGACTTAGCCAACATAAGTCTGAGCTCGCCATTATCGCAAAGCAATATTCCTCTGGTGGCATTAACTGAATTAGCCTTAACCCCGAGTCGTGGTGCGATCCCGCATTGGAATGGTGTACGGGTTAATACTGTTGAAGGTTACTTAGTCGCAGGGATATTACCGTCAACTGTGCTTAATGATTTTTCGGCGCGGTTAGCCAGTGAAAACTTTGTATTGCCACCGGGTTACCGTATGGAGTTTGGTGGTGAGTCAGCCAAACGTAATGATGCGGTCGGTAACCTGTTAGCCAGTGTTGGCGTGATCATGATGTTGCTGATTATCATCGTGGTACTGTCATTTAACTCATTCCGTTTAGGTGGGGTGATTGTATTATCCGCTATCCAATCGGTAGGTTTAGGCTTACTCAGTGTTTACGTGTTTAATTACCCGTTTGGTTTTACTGTGATCATTGGTCTGCTTGGCTTAATGGGGCTGGCAATTAATGCCGCGATTGTTATTTTGGCGGAATTAAAATCAGATCCGAAAGCCGTCGCCGGTGATACCGATGCCATCATCAATGCCATCACCAGTTGTACGCGACACATTACGTCTACGACTATCACTACTGTCGGTGGTTTCTTACCGCTTATCTTAGCGGGTGGTGGTTTCTGGCCGCCGTTTGCTATTGCTATTGCTGGTGGTACGGTATTAACGACCTTGTTATCGTTTTACTTTGTGCCTGCGATATTTGTATTGATGAGTCGTAAAAGACCGTTTGAAGTGACGGCTGTCGCAGCTTAGTCGTAAGTAGTAAAAGATATTAAGCATAAAAAAATCCCCGTTACAGTTACTGTCGTT
>Ga0209395_1005473_pt1 | contig 14298 bp, 13 predicted proteins | sample GOMGulsemesocosm_3_FD_184635 | JGI IMG/M metagenome (GOLD analysis project Ga0209395, IMG submission 184635) | Methane-oxidizing microbial communities from mesocosms in the Gulf of Mexico - GOM9D Gulf of Mexico (SPAdes) (version 2) | ecosystem: Environmental > Aquatic > Marine > Cold seeps... | reverse complement strand
GGTACCGGTTCCGGTAAAACCACTTTATTGAACATCCTGTCTGGTTTCATTCCGGAGGATGAGCGAATCGTCACCATTGAAGATTCCGCGGAGTTGCAATTGCAGCAACCCCATGTGGTGCGGTTGGAAACTCGCCCTCCTAATATCGAAAACAAAGGCGAAGTCACCCAGCGTGAACTGGTAAAGAACAGCCTGCGTATGCGGCCTGACCGGATTGTAATTGGCGAGGTGCGTGGCGGGGAGTCTTTCGATATGTTGCAAGCGATGAATACCGGTCACGATGGCTCACTGACCACTGTCCATGCGAATACCGCGAGAGATGCGCTGGCACGGGTGGAAAATATGGTCGCCATGAGCGGTATAGATCTACCGGTGCGTACCGTTCGCCAACAAGTTGCATCGGCCATTAATGTCGTTCTTCAGATCCAACGCTTTGAAGACGGTCGGCGCCGACTAACCAGCGTTCAGGAGATTAACGGTATGGAAGGTGAGGTTATCACCATGTCAGAAATCTTCAATTTTGAACGGCGTGGATTGGATGAACAAGGCAACGTGCTCGGCGCATTTCGCGCCACCGGAGTGGTTCCAGGGTTCTACGACCGTCTCAAACAAAAGGGTATTGATCTCCCGATGTCGATTTTTGATCCAGGTGTGGAATGGAGTGCAAGCCATGAACACTGACATCTTACTTTTTATCGGTCTGATATTTGGTGCTGTGTTCTTGTTGATGTTAAGCCTGAGCATTCCGGTATTTGGTGAAAATCAACGCGCGCGAAAAAGGATTCAAAAACACTTGTCCCGTATGGATTCCGAGAAGGAACTGCCGGAAGGATTAGCATCAATTCGTAAAGCGCGAGAAAAGAACCTGAATCCGGCAGAAAATTGGATCGAAAATAGTGACTTACTGGCAGGGTTAAAGGAACTTATCAAACAGTCGGGACACCAGATGCCCGCCTATCGTCTGGTACTACTAAGCGTGTTGATAGGCATTGTTGCCGGTTATTTAGCCTGGAACTATTTTTCCATACTGCCCGCTTCTGCGCTAGCGTTTGTACTGGCAGCTGCGCTGCCGATATTGAAAATAAATTTCGATAGACAACAACGAATGGCAAGACTGGAAGAACAATTACCGGAGGCGATTGATGTGATGAGGCGAGCCCTACTGGCCGGCCACCCCTTCAATGAATGTATCCACCTGGTAGCGGAAGAGTTAGATGAACCGATACAACGGGAATTTTCGATCACCTTCGCGGAACTAAATTATAGTAGCGACTTGCGATGGGCTTTAATGGGGCTATTACAACGGTATCCCAGCGTCAACGTGATGGCGCTGGTAACGTCAGTGTTGATACAACGTGAAACGGGTGGCAACCTTGCTGAGATCTTTAATAATCTCAGCACCATTATTCGCGGACGCTTTCGCTTTCACCGAAAAGTAAAAACGCTTTCTGCAGAAGGTAGGATGTCAGCGTGGATTCTTATTCTACTACCCTTTGCACTCTTCATAATGATCCATATTACCACCCCGGACTATCTTCCCACACTACTGGAAAATGACTTGGGGAAAAATTTGATCGTTGCATGCGGAGTGATGATGATAATTGGGATGTTATGGATACGTCGCATCATTCGAATTGAGGTGTAATCATGGAGTATTTGCTCGATCTATTTTCTGGACTGGCGGAAGATGAAGGCTATCAACGGACTCTTTTTGTAGGGTTCGTCGCTGCTGCGGTTTTTTTATTCCTGGTGAGTATTGCGTTTATCTTTAATGCCTTGTTCAATCCGTTACGAAGACGCCTAAACCTGATCGCTGCACCCGCTCAATGGGAACAAAGAGAAACGGATGTGGAGTTTAAGGTCACAAAAAGGGAATCTGAGAGTGAGCTTATTGAAGGCTCAATGAAATATATCCTTCCGCAAAATGATAAAGAGCGAAATAAAATACAGGCACAACTGATACGGACAGGATATCGTGATGAAAGTCACTATCGGACATTCTATGCGGTAAAAACCTTGCTGGCACTATGCTTCGGTGTTATCGCCATACTGGCTACTCGCTGGTTTCCCGAACTTTCGGCAAGCGGGGTCTTAATGGTGGTCGGTGGTGCCAGTTTTTTCGGTTTGATTATTCCGAATGTGATTCTAAAACAATTCGAAAATCGACGGGTGCGGGAAATACGCAATGGCTTCCCTGATGCGCTCGATCTGTTTGTGGTCTGTGTTGAAGCCGGTCTGGGACTCGACGCTACCATTCAGCGAGTTGCAAAAGAGTTACAGGTCAGCCACGAAACGCTTTCAGAGGAACTTGACCTTGTTTCAGCCCAGACCCGGCTGGGAATAGATCGCACTACGGCACTTAGAGGGCTGGCCACCCGTACCGGGCTGGATGAGATCCGTGGTCTGGTGGCATTACTCGATCAAAGCGCGAGATTTGGTAGCAGTATCGCCGAAACACTAAGGGTCTATTCAGAAGAATTCAGGGATAAACGCACTCAACAAGCCGAAGAGTTAGCGGCAAAAATCGGTACTAAGTTAATTTTCCCTCTCACTTTTTGCGTGTGGCCAAGTTTCTTTCTGGTTGCTATAGGGCCTGCCATTATGAAAGTAATGGTGGCCTTTCAATAAAGACGCAAGGCTATCTGGAGATAACGATGAAAACGACAGAGAATATTACGTGCAACGATGCCTCAATTACTGTTTGTAGTAAGCGCCCTCTGATATTGCTATTTCTATTAATAGGTATCAGTGGTTGCGCCTCAATGAAAGAACCTGGTCGATCGGAATTCGATGCCTCTGTTCAGGATCACGTACTTTTCGATGCGGATTTAAATAGTATGGAAATACGCTCCGACCGAGCAAAAAAAGCTAAATCTGGCACCCAATTTGACGAAGTCGACTATGATGATATGACGCTGGAAGAACAAAAAAAATTCACCAAAATGGAACATCTCCAAGCAGGTGATGAAGCTGCACAGATGGGAAATACTGATCTTGCCTTATTTGAATATGTGAAAGCTCTGGTAGCTGACAGCGAAGACGTGAAGAGCTATTTTAAAATTGGCCTACTGCATGAAGTTCGTGGCAATAGTAGCTTGGCAGAAGAAGCCTATGACCGGGCGCTACGCATAGAACCTGAATTTATTGCCGCTCTGGAGCGCTTGGGTCGGATGAAACTGAATGAGCGTAACTACACGCAAGCCAAACTTCTATTTCAAAAGGCAATTACCGCTGACCAAATGCGTTTTGCCGACACTCCTGTCGAGCAGGCTGCGGTGGATACAAAATCACCTTTCTACGCTTACAATGGCATGGCGGTGATAGAGGATTTGAACGGCGTTGGCGAAGCCGCTGCCAGTTACTATAAACAGGCAGCAGTAATTCGGCCCAAGTCAGCGACACTGGCGAACAACGTTGGCTATTCGCACTACTTGCGCAGCGATTACCGATTGGCAGAACAGTACTTTAGCCGGGCCATCGAGCTCAATTACAATTACGATCGTGCCGTTCGAAACCTGGCACTGATCATGGTCCGAGAAGCGCGATATCGTGAGGTACTGGACCTGTTGACTGAGCACTCTAAAGATAAGTCCGCCGCTTTCAATACCATTGGTTATATTTGTATGTTGGATGGTAAGTATGTCAAAGCAGATGAATACTTTAACAAAGCTATTGATGTGTCACCCACCTATTTTGAGATTGCCTATGAGAATCGCGAGCGAAACAGGGAGCTTTACTCGAAAACAGTGTATGAAAACTTAAACTAGGTAAGCAGGATATTACCGTCCTGCGGTAATAATTGATTTGACCAGTCGTGCCAATGGGCGATTAATCCCTGCGCTACAGATTGTTCTATCACGAAGGCTGTCGAAATTCGATTTCCAGGCAACAAAACTGCCTGTCCCTCGCAAATATTTGTAAGCCTTAGCCCAGTTTCATTCAGTCTTTTTCAATCAATTTTTTTGATGTTACTTTTGATTCACGCAATCCGCAATTGTCTTGCCCGAAAGCTCGATATTGTTACCTGTGATACAAAAAGGGGAATTGTTCGTTCCATTCTTTCCCCCACAACCAAATTACCCGGCCGTCATTTGGTCTTCCCATGGAATTCCTTTCCCTCAGACGCAAAAAAGCCCCATAAATCCATGCTCTACAGGGCTTTCTTCGATAAATATGGCTGCGGATGTTGGGGTCGAAGCAACGACCCATTGATTGACAGTAAGTGGATCTCCGTTTCTGCGTTTGAGTAAGTGAAGAAAGCTAACGATTTTTCCCAGTGGTATCCTGACAATTTACTGATGGGGAGCTTGGAGGAGATCCGTTAGTTCAATCAGACCATGCGAGCCAAGCACTTCAGACAATATCGGAGGCCATGCGGGGAGACTATCGAGAACCGGATTTTTGTGGGCATGGAGAAATTGAGGGTGCGGTGGGCGTTGAGGGTCGGTTTTTCATTTTCGGTTTTCCCTCCCCCTAAGGTGCGTAAAACGGTGAAACAAAAAAAACCACAATAATAAATGGTTTGAGTTTGCAGCGCTTTCACGAACGGCGAGTGCCCGGAGAACTGAAATTCCCTGCCTCGACGAGCTTGTGCATGGATCGATAAAACATGCAAAGGGTCAGCACCGGTATCACCAAGACATGCAATATAAAGACAACAATGACATCAATAATATGACTCACACTTTCAGCGGCCTTTTGCTTGATCGTTTCCACAGGGCTTTGGGGCATAGTCATCGATGGCAATGCAAGTCCGTCAAGAAAGGACGAAAGACTATTCACCTGTTTACTCTGGGCAAGGTGATCAGATAGTTCAGTGCTTTCCCCCTCGACCTCAGGAGGCTCATTAGATGAATCGTCGAGTGCTTGCTGACCGCCGCGGTATGTATCCGCAAGGAAGTGATCAAACAATAAATCGCTAGTTATTACCATCGCGGGTACAGCGAACCTGAAGAGTCGAAGAATCAATAATACATCCGACAATATCGGCCGCGCTGTGTCTTTGGTTAAGCGCAGTGCTAGCCAAAGTAAACCCACAGCTGTTACTAAACAGGCCGCGGCTACCTCAGATCCGATAGCCAGCAGGACCTTATGAACCCCAAAAGCCACACTGGCTAGTAGCATCGGGTCTGAAATGTCTACACGAGGTCATTTATAGGGTCCAATAGCTGCCTCGAATGTATTCAACTTGGGGCGGCATTTTGGTATCCGCCGAGCATTACCGAAATCTCAAGATTGGTGCGTTTTGCGAATGGACTCGAACAAGGGCTTGAATATAAGTCGCTTAATTTCGTGATTTTTAAGTGTAATCTTATCAATATCGTTAGTTTGTGTCTTTCATATAAGATGCCGCGATTTTTTTGGGCGGGGTGGGTTAGTTGCTAGTGCAAGGAACTTTGATACAGGGTCGCTACATAATGAAAGCCTGGAATTACAGGACGTTCCGCGAACGCTCGTTTGTTGAGTAGGCAAGGGTTAGTATTGTCCATCTCTTACCATAAGCCGCTGAAAAAAAGCTTCTGTCATCCCAATTTGATACGTTGATAATGGCCTTATCGATGCTCAGCCACTATTTTCGGCTTGAATTGTCTTTTTCTGAAAACAGCTCTACGTGGAATCAAGGCGTTGGGGATACCTAGTAAGATCCGCGATCAATCAGGCTCGCACCTAAATTTCTCTCCACTCTTCTTTCGACTCTTACCGGCGGCACTCCTTCGTGATTTTCGCCATTGCGATACTCTGAAGGCATATGTCCGGTTAAGCGTTTGAACACGCGAGAAAAATAGGACGGGTCGCTAAAACCAACCGCATAACTAACTTCAGAGATATTGGCATTAGGGTTTTTGAGCAGAGCTACGGCACTCAAAATTCGATGATCCGACAAAAATTCCTTAAAGGTTTTTCCGGTAATTTTCTTAAATAAACGACTAAACTGGAACCGACTCATCCCTACCATTTCGGCCAGTTCAGTCTCGGTAATCGAATGGCTGTAATGGGAAAGTACATAATTTACAGCCGTATCAATATGACGATCCCTTTGCCCAGAAGACCTGAAGTGAACGTCATCGGGAAAGGTAGTCTGCCTATGGATAGGACCAAAATCCCTGTCGATTTTCTTTCCGCTACAAAACAGCTCTACCCAGCTTCGACTGAGATCGGTGATCCGATGGGCATTAAGCGGTTTGCAGTGAAAGTCGAACAAACGATTTCTTAGCGCCCACACCGCCAGGGACTCTGAATGTTGCAAGGTAAACATGATGATCGGAATACTGGGGTAAAGCTTTTGCACATCTAACATTAGCTGAAGGGACTCGTGATCGGGATAGTCATACTCAAAGCAAATTATGTCAGGAATTCCCCGCTCGATATGTTCAGGTATTTTTGAGTCGTGCCTGGGAAAACGGATCAGACAAAATTTGGAAAACTGCCTAGCGAGCGTAGAGTACTGCCCGTCGAGCATCAAATTTGACCACAATATCACCGGTTTACGAAAAGAAGACATTCAAATTAATCCCATTCTTTATATTTCTTTTACTTAACGTGACCGAAAGCTATATGTATACGGTTAGAAAGATACTAGTCTGGTATGTCGCGGTAACTCCATTTCCTTCTTAATCCACTAAACCTCAGGTTAAAATTCCAAGCATAAACCGGTCCAGTTTTCAGTTAGTTCAATGAAAACAAACTACTTAGGAATTTGGCAGTTTGAAACAGAAGTTGTGAGTGTAAGAATTTTCGACAGCTACAATTACGAGGGCCATTGAGCTATTAGAATTATACATAGCACCAAAAAACCGTTTTTATACCGCTTAGTATTGTTTAAAACAAAAAATATCATAAATGGGAGTTAACACATTATTTGTTATCGTTTTTTTAGATAAGCATGATATTTTTTTTAGAATTTATATTGTGTAAAGTTTTCCGTCATTGAGGCCCCCTGAAATAACCGGCGATGCCTCTAGGAAAATATGTCCTATTACTTTGCAAAAAAATCCTAACACTCAGCCCTTTTTTACTGCTAAGTTAAAACCGTTAGCGGGAATTTTCGAAAGAGAAAAGCTCGTGAATAGAAGAAAATGTAATCGATAACACCATTTTTAACTTGAAGGGAATAATTCTTATGAAATCACTAACGAAAAAAGTACTGCGCTTTTTGCGCGATGAAGAAGGTCTAACTACGGTGGAATACGCTGTTGCAGGTTCGCTTGTTGCAGGTGCTACAGTACTTGCATTTACTAATCTGGGAACTGCGGTTACGAACGCTATTAACGCAATCACCGCTGAAATTTAGCCACAACAGATACAGTTGATTCAAGGGGAGGCCAAGGCTGCCGAAACCTGCAGCTTTGCCCCAGTTTTACTGTCCAATAACGGAGCGTCAAGTGGACTTTCATTCCTGGTCAACATCAACGTTACTGCTGTGCCTGACGGCGGCGACATTGATTGATCTATTTCGAAACCGCATACCCAATATTCTGACGGGTATATTGCTGGGCGGCGGTATTTTACTACAATCCCTATTTTTCGGTCTCAACGGGTTGCTGATTGCGATTGCCGGTAGCCTGGTTGGGTTGGCGATATTTCTATTCCCTTACGCGATGGGCGGTATGGGGGCCGGCGATGTGAAACTGATGGCTGCGATCGGCGCCCACGTGGGACCGTTGCTCATTGTTAAGGTTATCGCCATGACGCTTATTTTCGGCGGAGCGCTGGCGTTACTCTATGTGATTCTGCGCGGCAATCTGGCTCTTTTCAGCACACGTTACTTCTCCATGGCCCGCACTTTTCTGGCAACCAGGCAACTCGTTTACATAAAACCTCAATCTGACGACCCGATGGAGGACCGATTTCCCTATGCCATGGCCATATTGTTGGGCACCGTTTTTGTTCTCTATCGCCAGGGGGCAATAGGCGCAGACTCAATACATGGGGTGATGAACTATTTGGGTGGGCCGGTTCTATGATGACTGACTCGATAATCAATACCTCCCGACTGGACTCTGTGAATGCGGACTCCACCGTAACACACAGCGTCAGCCTGTTTTCCACTATTGCCCCTGTCCCCACTACCCTTAGCCAAACACAATTGTCTTTTCAGTTACTCAAGGACTTGGTACTGAAACATATTTACGAAGAAAGTGTAGCCAGTATTCGGGTGTTGAGCCGACGACTCAAATTGTCTGGCCCTAACATTGAGTCTATTGTGCAGCTATTGCGTACAGAAGCATTGATCGAACTCGGCACGGCCACCGAAGACGACGGAACTCTGGCCTTCAGGCTTACTGACAGGGGGCGCAGTCTGGCGATTGCGATAATGGATCGCTCCGGGTATGTCGGTCCCGCGCCAGTTTCACTGGCGCATTACCAAAAAATTGTCCAGGCCTTCTCGCTCGCGCAGCACCAAGTCACGCGTCAGGAAGTTGCTGCTTTGTTCCAAAATTTCATCATCGAACAACATCTGGCTGATCAACTCGGGGCTGCCTTCAACTCCCGCAAGGCCATTTTTGTTTACGGTACAGCGGGTACCGGTAAGACTTTCACTATTGGCAGGATGATGAATCTGTTCAAGGATATCTGCCTGGTACCGCACGCCATAGCGGTCAACGATACTATCGTGCAAATCTACGACCCACAGATACACATCGCTACCGAAACCGCTGATAGTAGCGACAAAATCCGTTATGCCGAGGGCTATGATAGCCGCTTTATCCCTTGCCAGCGGCCTATCGTGGTGGCCGGTGGCGAACTGACCGCAGACTTACTCGAAATTCAATATGACAGCCGCACCAAAATCAATCAGGCACCGCTGCAACTCAAAGCCAATAATGGCATCTTATTTATCGATGACATCGGTCGCCAGAGCATCGCCCCTCTGGTGATTTTCAATCGCTGGATTGTCCCGATGGAGGAAAGTCGTGACTTTCTAACTCTGGCCAATGGCCAACATTTTGAAGTCCCATTCGATGTCCAGCTGGTGTTCTCTTCCAATATTCCGCCGCTGCAATTGGCAGATGATGCGGTGCTGCGACGGATTGGCTTCAAAATTAATTTTGAGGAAATTTCCGCCAAAGCCTACGGCGTCATTTGGCAGCAGGAATGTAAAAAGCGCAATGTCAACTTTGATGAATCTGTGATGAGATTCGCGCTTGAGAATTTGCACCAGCGACACAACATCGGCTTGCTGCCATGCCACCCCCGAGATCTGATCAACATGGCCCTGACCCAGGCTACCTATCTGGGTGAACCCGGGACCCTCAGCGCAGAGCGCATCGAATGGGCTTGGAAAAACTATTTTGTTCAACTAGACATTGAAAGTACTTCAGCTAGCTAGCTGTCTGCGTAACTTTGTGGAGGACCATCATGATTAAGCAACGCACCATCGTACTCACTGCAGCCTCGGGTGTATTTGCAATAGGTGCAGCCTGGGTAGCAAACAATTGGGCTCTGGGCCAGAACGATTTGGTCACCGAATTGCGAAAAACGGATACCAATGTGGTAGTGGCTATGATCAACATACCCTATGGCCAAAAGCTGGAAGAACAGCATATCCGGATTGTCAAGATGCCCAAGTCACTGGCACCAGCGAATATTTACCACAATAAAGCAGACGCAATAGGCTTGGTGGCAAAAACTCCACATCTTGCTGGCGATGTATTGCGGGAGGAACGCTTTGCTCAACACCTCGAAGGCAGCACGCTAGCTGCGATGATTGGGCCCAACATGCGGGCCATCACTCTGCGGGTGGACGATGTAGTTGGCGTAGCGGGATTCCTGTTGCCGGGCAACCGTGTCGACGTATTGGCAACTAAGGGAAAAAGGGATAAAAAAGCGGTGGAGACCCTTCTAAATAGTATCAAAGTACTGGCTGTTGACCAAACCACGTCGACCGATAAAAACGAACCGGTTATCGTTCGCGCCGTCACGCTAGAAATGAGCCCAAGCCAGGCAGAGGACCTGGTCAAAGCCCGAGATGAAGGTAAAATTCAACTGGCCTTGCGCAATCCACTGGAGAAAAAAGTTATCAAGCCGAAACCAATTGTGAAGCCAAAAAAACCCGTATTTTATGCAGCGGGACCCAGGAAAATCACGGTGATCCGGGGTACCAATGTCACTGTAGTCAAACGATAAAAATTTCAAATGTTGTAAACATTGCACCGACACGAAGGAATTGGTTATGAAAGGAATAGAATATAATACTAACGGAAGAGGTAGGAATAGTATTGTCCGAGCGTGTATGCGGCTATTCCTCATGGTAGTAATCGGCATCTCCGGTAATACGTATGCACAAAGTATTGCAGGCCAGCCGGACAAATTTGAGGTGGCGATTAACAAATCCCGGGTAATGCAGCTCCATCAGCCCATTCAAAAAGTATCAATGGGTAACCCCGAAATCGCCGATATCGTCGTTTTGCGGAAGAATCAAATCTACATTTTGGGTAAACGCTTGGGCACTACCAACGTATTACTTTGGGACAAAAATGCGGAGTTAATCAAAGCGCTGGATATTGAGGTCACCCATGACTTGAACCAACTGAAGAAAAAGTTGTTCGAGCTGATACCCGATGAAAAAATTGAGGTATATAGTTCACAGGGATCAATCGTCCTGAAGGGCCAAATTGATAACTTGTCTGATATGGAAAGTGCGGTTCGGATCGCGCGGAGTTTTGCGGTATCAGCGTTAAAGGAAGAAAAAATAGACGATCGTTCAGAGGAAGATTTTAAAACTCTGAGAGTGGAACCTGTGGTTAACTTGCTGACCATCGGTGGTTCCAGCCAGGTATTACTCAAGGTGACAGTCGCTGAGCTGGAACGCAACACGGTAAAAAAGCTGGGAGTAAAATGGTATGCTGCCGATAGGACTTCGAGTAAATGGGGCTTTGGTGGCGTCGGCGGTGGCGGAAGTTTTCAAGATTTTGTAAACGCTGACGGGCTCAGGACGCTCAACTATGCCAATCCACCCATTGTCGGCCCCGTCATAGATGAATTCCTTCCCAATGATCTCTCCATTAGTGACAAGGGCATATTTGCCTCCTTCCTGAGCAACGACTTTGTCTTTGCTATGGCACTAGAGGCCGCTAAAGATAATGGCACCGCCAAAGTCCTCGCCGAACCCACCCTGACTGCCTTATCCGGATCGCAGGCAAAATTTCTATCGGGCGGTGAATTCCCGATTCCTGTCCACGATGACGACGGAACCACCATCGAATTCAAGGAATTCGGTGTAAAAGTGGTATTCACGCCGACAGTGCTCAGCAGCGGTAGTATCAATCTGCAACTCGCTGTTAGTGTATCGGAGTTAAGTTTCAAGAATGTAGTGGAGATCAGTTCTAGTGATAATAGTTCGAGGGTTCTTGTTCCCTCACTCGTGACTCGCAGTACTTCAACCACGGTCGAATTAGCCGACGGGCAAACTATCGGCATCGCCGGCCTGATTAGTGAAAATATGAGGGCCGTCATCACTAAATTTCCAGGCCTGGGTGATATTCCTATCATCGGTCATTTGTTTCGCAGCGAAGAATTTGAGCGTGGTGAAACCGAACTGGTCATTATGGTAACCCCACAATTGGCTCAACCGATGAATCGACCGCTGGCATCACTCCCCACCGATAGCTTTATTGAACCCAGTGATATGGAATTCTACTTACTGGGCCAAACCCACGGCAGGCTACCAAGGCAGAGTGGTTCCGCTAATTATTCCGAAACGGCAATAGAGCAACGGACAAGTGATTCATCCATAGCAACTAAAAAGGGTGGTGTAGACGGCCAGTTTGGTCACAGCATCGATTGAGGATAAAACTATGACAAGAATATTAATGCTCTTCATATGCACAATTTTCCTTGCCGCCTGTATTGCCGACCGCCATCGTGATTATGAAATGGGACTTGCGGTCAACACAGTAACAGACCGCCAGATCTATGACCGGGCAGCCGCTGCCGACCCGCCCGTTGGGGTGGTCAATGGCATGGATGGTACTAGTGGCGAGAAGGTGATTGTGGGATTCAGGAGCGGGAAAGACCAAGGCGAAAGCTCAGCTAAGCCTCTCCGTTTTGAAATGAAAAGTAAATAGATCCTACTTAAGGCAGCTTGTACTTAAGACAACTTGGCATGGTGTCGTATGATCACCGAACTAGCACAGACAGGAAGTAGGAATAACCGGGCAAGTCGTTTACCAGGCCGACAGCGCGGAGTCGTTTTGGTTGTTGCGACGATAGGGATGTTCGCCCTGTTGCTGGTAACGGGACTGGCGTTGGATGGCGGGCATTTGTTACTGAATAAAACTCGCCTGCAAAATGCTATCGATACAGCGGCACTGAATGGCGCGAAGGTACTGGACGATACCGGCGACATCATTGCGGCAGACGTTGCTGCAAGGGCCATGTTCAGTACTAATGCCAGTGGCGTGGGCAATAGCGAATTGAACAATAGCTACAGTGGCGGAGGTGTTGCCCTGACCGTCGAATTTTCTCGCAATTTGGTACCATTTGTGGCGGGCACTGCACCACCAACTTTTATCCGGGTATCTGCCAGTAACTTTAGCTTTGATACTCTTTTAATTCGCATCGCCGGTTTTAATCAAGGAACAGTCGGCGCCACTGCCATTGCAGGACCTTCCCCGACCCTCAGCGCTAACATATGCGATTTTGCGCCATTGATGATGTGCGGTGATGCCGATACCAATCCCGATGATGGTAATTTGTTCGGTTATCCGGTAAACGAAGCGGTGGTACTAAAACACGGGTCTAACCAGGATTCGGAGGTAGGACCCGGTAACTTCCAGTTAATTCGTATGCCCGGTGGCCAAGGCGGTGCGGTCATTCGTGAAGCGCTGGCCGGTGGTTGGGAGTCCTTAACCTGCCTCGACGATGGTGATAGTGTCGAAACTGAACCCGGCAATACTGTCGGTCCTGTTGTTCAGGGGATCAATACACGGCTGGGAATTTATAAAGGGCCTGTTTCAGAGTCTGAATATCCCGGCGATTGGGCCGATAGTGCCCCCTCTCCGACGCTGAGACTTGATGACGATGGGCTGATTGAGTTTACCGATGGCTCGCCTTATAACGACTACACCGACCTCACTTATAATCACACAGACTATGTTGCGGACTACGCCACCCCGGCCCATTCCGCATGGTGTACTACCAATCCGGCGAAGTGTGATCGCCGACTACTAACCGTTCCGGTCGGGGACTGCACTGGGACCACTAGCGGTCAGGGTAATGTCACCACCCACGGATTTGCCTGCGTTTATCTAATCCAGCCGGTGGTGCAAAAAGGTAATGAAGCCCATGTGTTCGGGCAATTGGTTGAGGGTTGTGCAAGTGCAGGTAATTTCGGCCCCAACCCAGGCTCGGGGCCACAACCCACGAAAATCATTCTCTACAAAGATCCAGACAGTGATCATGCGTGAGGGCAGCAAGATGATACCGTTATCCGTGATTATTAAACGCAAAGTTGCGGGGCTGGCACTGGTTGAGACAACTATTGTATTGCCTCTGTTGTTTTTTTTAATGATAGCCTGCGTCGAGATTGGCCGCGTACTCTATCTTTACAACACGGCCAACAAGCTGACCCGGGACGGAGCGCGATTTTTAACGACCATCGCGCTTGATAGCAACAACACCATGGATTTAAGTAGTGCCAAAATAAGCAGAGTCAGGAATTTTATCATTTTCGGCAATGAAGCAGGCGCAGGTGCTTCACGAATTGCCGACCTTGCTCTCACCGATATAACACTAAGCAGTTCAGCCGGGAACCTGGTCACCATTAATATCAATTACCAATTCACGCCCATTTTTAGCCCAAGCCTGAATACATTCGGCTATGGAGGCAATGTTAGTCTTAACTTCCCGTTGCAAACCGAAGTCTCTATGAGGGCTTTGAATTGAGTCATTTTAATCGCAAGCAAAGAGGCCGCCAACGTAAACAAAAAGGCCTCGCCACTGTGGAGATGGCGATTGTGAGCAGCGTTTTCTTGACTGTATTGCTCGGTATTATCGAGGTAGGGCGTTTGATGTTCACGCTTAATGTACTGGATGAGGTCACCCGTCGAGGGGCACGGCTGGCAGCGGTATGTCCTGTGAGTGCAGCCGAACAAGCGGCCATCAAGAATACCTCGGTCTTCTCCGGCAATTTGATTAATAGCCTGGGACCCCAGCATCTTGCCATTAGTTATTTAAAAAATGATGGCAGTGCCGCCGATCCTGCAACAGAGTTCAGCGAAATTAATTACGTCAGGGCGAGAATAACAGGGTTCACCTATCAACTACTTATACCGTTCTCTAACCTGAGTCTTAACT